>Ga0326512_10000228_pt1 | contig 48054 bp, 74 predicted proteins | sample 1_2617_0518_D_FD_203652 | JGI IMG/M metagenome (GOLD analysis project Ga0326512, IMG submission 203652) | Bovine rumen microbial communities from UC Davis, California, United States - 1_2617_0518 | ecosystem: Host-associated > Mammals > Digestive system > Stomach > Rumen | place: USA...
TTAAGTTATGAAGGGGCTTGGAACTTAGCAACTAAAACTAATTATTATCAAGGGAAGGACGAGTATCACAAAAAGAAATTTAATCGACTTGATTACAGAGAAAGAACCAATAATTTTATTAGACAAGGGAGGTATTAAAAATTGGTAGGAGACGAATATTATATAAAGTTATTAGACGATAGTAGAAAAGTTATTTGGGAAAATTATGTTGTTATAAGTGAGACTGATACTAATAAATGTTCAGATGATGCTTTTGTCGAGACAATCCGATACTATTTACCACAAGAAAAATTCAATAGTGAAACTAGTGTTATGAAAGTTTATGGTATAGCGCCTTCTGTAGGGGACTTAGTACTGCTAAGAGAATTAAATGTAATGAAACATAAAGAAGGTGTGAAATATGATGATAATAAGCCTCTGGCAGGCGATTGTCTAGCTATCTTTGGAAAAGCTATAATGGCTGTAGGGGAATGTATTCTTAAAGGACAAAAGAAGTATCCAGCAATAGATAATTGGAAGAGAGTAAAAGATGCTAAGAGAAGATATACCAACGCATTAATAAGACACTTGATTAAACATTTAACTGGAGAAAAAATAGATAAAGAAGACGGATTAACTCATATCCAACACATGGCTTGGAATGCTTTGGTTGTTTGTGAATTATACTTAGAGGAAGAAGAGAAAGAATGAATAATTTAAACGCAAAATATATGCAATATGATTCAACCTGTTCAGACTGTGCGTACCATCATTGTAAACAAACTTGTAAAAATGGTAAGAAATGTAAAGACGGAGAATGCCTATATCTAGGTATTAATAAGAAGTGTTATGATAAAAGGTGCGAACATTTCAAAGCTTGGAAAACTGAAATGTAAATTAATATTAAGAATATTTTACAAATTGCTATATTTTAAATTTTAAAAGGGTATATTTATAGTATGGAAAAAAATAACGTAAAAGAAACTAAATTTGACTTAAATGAATTTCAGGCAGAATTTATGTTTGGTATTCCAGAGAAGAGATTTTATGAAGTAGATAAAGATACTGGATTAATTAAAACTCCCTCAGATATATGCTGTTATCAAGGCGGTCAAGGAAGTGGGAAGACTTTTGTAGGGGCTTTAAGAGGAGTCTTTCTTGCTCTTAAATATCCAGGTATTAAAGGATTTATAGGAGCTGCAACTCAAGACTTAATTGATGGTACTACTAAGGTTAAATATGTAGAACATTTAGAAGCTTTAGGATTACAGCAAGATGTTCACTGGTGGTATGAGAATAGGAATACTGAGATTGTTTTAGTTAACGGAAGTAGGCTTTATTTCAGAACTTTGTCCAATCCAGAAAATTATAAATCTTTCGAATTTGGATTTATCGAGTTTGAAGAAGGGTCTTTATTAGACGAAAATGCCTTTATCTATCTATTAGGTCGTTTACGTCAACAAGAAAAGCCTGGATGGGATAAACACTTTGCTAGATGTTTCTTTATACACTCTAACCCTGGCGGAATGAGAGGATGGATATATAAAAGATTTATCAATCCTAAAACAAGGGTGGAAGGATATAGATATATTAACGCACCTTCTTGGGCTAATAGACACTTACCTAAAGCATATATAGAAGAAATGTTAAAGGCATACTCTGCAGACCAAGTGAAAGAATTAATTGAAGGGAAAGATGTAGACTATGATAATACCGTAGCATTCCCAGATTTTGACGAATATAATGTATTGGATAGAATGCCGTACAATCCTAATGAAAAACTTATACTTACTTGTGACTTTAACTATAACCCTAACTGTTGGTATATAGTGCAATATTATAATGATACTTGGTATATACTACACGAGATGGCTGTTAATAATATACAAACATCTGAAATGTGTAAAGTTGCGCATCAAGCTATCGCACAATTCGGGGTAAGAGAGTTTGATATAATGGGAGATGCTGCTGGCAGACAAATGAAAACTAATGGAAGTGACTATGGTATTATGATGGCATACTTCGCTAACCACGGATATGATGCTACTCTAAGCGTACAAAAATCTAATCCGTTAATTAAAGAGAGACTTGCAATACTAAGAGGATATATAAAGAATGCAAAAGGAATAAGGAGATTATATGTAAATAGGACTTGTGAAAAATTATTATATAACTTTGAAATGTGTAAGAATAATTTAGCTAATGGAGGATTAAAATCACCAACCGATGCAGAAATACAAAAAGATGATAACCTAAGATTTATTGGGCACCCTATAGATGCTATAAGTTATCCTATATGGTTTTACAATAATCGTAATGCTATCACTAATCCAAGTAATGATAAAAAAGGAGAAAAGAAGTAATATGGCAGAACAGAATCAACAATCTAGCCACGCTGAAAATTACGTAATCAAAGAAGACTGGTACGATTTAAGTAAGTATCACGACGAACTGAGAACATTTATTTTAAATCGTAGACCAGGTATGGGTAATCATCAACAAATGTTTGATAATTATGAATACCTTTACAGAGCAGTATTTTCAGGAGCAGAAGAGGCCGACATAGAAAGATACACGTCCGCAAAAGAAAACTTTAATGTGTACAAATCCGCTATTATAGAAGCTTGTCTACCAGGATACTCGGCTTTAGTAGACATAAGTGGAAGAGACCCACATTCTATATTAGCAAGCCCCCACGTTAAAGCTGCAATGATTGAGCAATTAAAAGAAATCTGTGCAGTTGAAAAACTATCAGACCAACCTTTATTCGATTGGATTCTTAAAGGAGAAGTAGTTTTATTCATTAATTTAAAACAAACTACTGAAAAATACAGAGAAAAAGAAGTAGTATCAGATGAAGCTACAGGTCAAGATATTATCTCGTTCAAAGTAGAGACTGGAGTTACTTACGATGATTTAGATATCGAAGTAATTGACCCTTTCGACTTCTATGTAGATGCGGTTGATTATGTTAGAGACCCTAAAGGAACTCCTAAAATTATAAGAAGTTTTATAACCTCAAAAGAATTATTAACTAATAAAAGTGATTACCCTTTACTAACTGAATATGATAAACAAACTATCATTCAAAAAAGAGTACAAAGACAATCAGGATATCCTTATGTATATGCTGGCTATGCTGATAATAGTGGAGACTTAACTTACTCTAAAACCAATGACAAACAAATTGAAGTTCTTACCTACAGAGGAGATTATGTAACTAAGGATGGAAAATTACTTACAAATATTAAAGTAAGAATAGTTGAAAATCAATTGGCTTATGCTGAATATTCTGGAGTGGATACTTGTCAAATTATTTATGCACCTTACATTATTGATAGGGAAACGCACAGAGGTATTAGTCCTCTTGCAAGTATTATACCTATTAATAAACTAGCCAATAAATGTATTGACTTATTTGTATCTAATATGGATGAAGTGAGCAATCCAGTTTGCATGTATCCTAAAGGAACTGTGCCTCCTAATCAACAAAGAACTTGGAGAAAAACTAGACAAATAGAATATATTGAAGGATTAGGCGGAGGAATACAATGGTTTACCCCACCTGAGATATCTCCTAATGGTATGGCTCTGTTACAATCCATTATTCAACAGAATAAAGATATGCTAGGGTTGAATAACTATATGGCTGGAGATACATCTGGAGCAGTAAGAACCGCTCAGGAATCTCAGATATTATTCCAAAAGGCTAATGCTAGAATGAGAGTGGAAACTGATGTATTTAGTTATAAAGTATTATTACCTTTAATGGTTAACTTCTATGCGTTCAATAGAGAATTAGCTTTAGCTTGCAATAGACCTTTAAAAGAAATCTATGCAGACCCTGCACTTAAAGTAAGTATTTCTACAGGTACTGCTAAAGCTGATAAAGAAGGTGAAAGATTGAGGTTAATGGAATTATTGAATTTACCATTAACTCAAATGATGGCATCTAACTGGACACCTGAACAAGTAGTTATAGCATTAAGATATTTAATGGCTAAGCAAGATGTCACAGACTTCGATAATTTATTAGAATTATTTGATGAAAATGGTAATCCTACTTACCCTGAAATAACAGAAGGTCCAGAAGAATCTGAAGTTATTCCACCACAACAAGAACAAATACCACAAGATGTAAATAATTTAGAAGCACAAAAGTTGATAGATATGTATAACGAAGGAGGAGTTGAATAGAATGAACAACAACGAAGAAAGACAATTTGCAAATGGAATCTTTGTAAAAAGAAAAGAAACTATAAAAGGAGATTTAATTTCAATCTCTATTAGAAGACCTGAAGGTGGATATGATAAATATGTGTTCTATCCTAAAAAGGAACAAAAGGACGATAGATATATTGAGTACTATGGTTTTGTAGATAACTATAAAGGAGAGCAAAAATAATGGAAGAGTCAAGAGAAAACTTGAATGATAAATTAGCCAAAGCTAAAGAAGAATTATTAAATGAAGTACCCAGCACTGAAGAAGCTGGAGAAGTTAATGAATCCTCAGAAGTACAAGTATCTGCTGAAAATACTACTAAACCTGAGGTTGGACAAGATGAACCGACTGAAGGAACAGGAGAAGATGAAGTGGTTTCTGATGAGGGAGGAGAAGCTGGAGAAGAAATTTCTGAAGGAGATGGAAAGGATACAGAAGACTCAGCAGAAGAAGAAGTAGAAGAAGACTCTTCTGAAGAAGTGGACACTAAAGATTCAAACTCTTCTTCCGTGGAAAACGAAGGGGAACAAAGCGTAGACGTTGAAGAAAAAACCGACGATACCCCTACCGAAATTGACGAATTAAAAGCCAAAATCGAAGAATTAGAAGCTGAAAAAGAAATTGACAGTGCAATAAAAGAACTCGAAGATTTACGAGTTCAACATCAACAAGATTTAGATTCTTTAGATAATATGACTAAACGTAGAATCATTGAAGAATGTAATCGTTATGGTGTACCAGTTGATATGGATATTAATGAGATGAAAGAGGTTGCACCTGATAAGTTTAATATCCTTCAACAAATAGTTGGTAAAGCTGACGAAGTACGTAATCAAGTTCAAGTAGAAATGCAAGAAGTAGAACGCAAAAAGGCTACAGAATTAGTATTTAGCAAAGCAGAAAAAGAACTTAAGAAATATAAATTATCTCAAGAACAATTGCAAGAAGCTGCCATTACATTCGTAGATATAATGCACGAAACTGGTATTAAAAATCTTAAGGAAGATATTGCAGCTAAAGTAGAGCTTGCAGTAGCAAGAGCTAAAATGATTAAAGCTGATATTGATGTAACAGTAGAAGCTGGTAAAAAAGTTGTCGAAGATGTCAAAGAAGCTATTAAAGATGTAGCTGAAGAAACAGCTAATAAACCTATGAAAAAGAGCTTGGATGAGTTTAAGGAGAGTGCGACAGTGGGAGAAAAGGCTCAAGCAGAACCTATTAATGAAAATAATGTGTTAGCTATATGGCGTTCAAAAGAAGGTACTGATAGACTAGAGTTCTTTAAAGAACATCAAGATTTAATTCAAAAGGCTTACATTTCAGACCCTTCTAATGGATACAAAAATAACGGAGGTCACTTTATCTAATGGGTATTAAAGACTTATTTAAAAAAGTATCTAATAGAGTAGACAAAGTTGATGCTATCGTTAAGAATACTCCTAAGGTTGTAGTAAGCGCAGCTACTGAAGAGATTAAGGAAATTAAAGACCTTAACCTAACTGAAGTGGACCAGATGCAAGGAGAGATGATAGCAAGTGTAGCCAGTATGGCTTTACAACAAATAGGTATTCCAATCTCAGTAACTGAGAGAGAAGTTATTAAAACTGCTGCGGCTTATGTTATAAGAGATATAAAAGAAGGAAGTACGAATCCTGAAAAACTAATATTAATGCGTGTTATACACAAGTATAAAGAAGCTTTATCTGCAAAATATCAGAATAAATAATTATCTGCCCTATCCCCAGTAAAATTATTAAATGATGTGTAGATAAGCAAAGTAAGTAAGACTACTACTAAGTTACAGATTACCTTTATGGCAGAACAACATAGACAGTTGGGTTTTGGTAATGTGTACAATGTAAAAGGTCGAGTAGTCTAAATAGTACAACAAAAAAAAAGAAAGGAAGTTTCAAAATGGCTAAAAGACCACAAGACGGAATTTATGGAGAAAATCCAGTTTCAGGAGGATTTGCACCACAAGAAAATTTAATGCTAACCGATAAGTTAGCGGTAGCTTTAGGTGAAAAATTAGCAGACGTACAAGACCAATTAGTTAACAACGATTATGAGAAGAAGTTCTTTGAATGGGGTGATACTGTTAAAATCGTAGCTATCGACCCTAACTCAGTTAAAATCGAAGCTAGAAACTTTAAATCTTCTGTAAGACCTATGTTAGGTGATATTAACTTCTCAATGACTACAATGGAAATCAATAAATCACTTGCTTATGGCTTTAAGATTGACGATTTAACTAAGATTGAAGAATTATGGAACAGAGAATCTGCCTATACAGATATCGCTGCTAGAAAAATGAGAGAAACTCATAACTTGTTAACTCTTGATTTAATCTTGGCAAATAAAGATATCCCAGCTATCGGTAAAGATAATATGGGAAGTTCTGCTCATACCGTTATAACTCCTAGAAATATCTTCGCCAATGAAGCCACAGACCCTGCTTCTCCAGCTAATGAACTGTTCAGAATAGTAAATGCTATCAGAATGCAATTAGAAAGAACTGGGGCTACTGACAGAGATGGAGCTTACTCATTCGGTTCTAATGGACAAGCTGAATTAAGAACAAGTGCTGGTTTGTTTATCGGACCTGAACTTAAATTAGAATTGTTGAACAAACAATATTTAAGAGTTGATGACGTTACTGAAGGTGTTATTAAAGAAGGTAAGTATGAAAAATTTGGTGGATTTATCTTAAATCAAGCAAATGAATTATCTACAACTTCTGAAAAATGCTGTCCTCAATTAGCTGCATTAAGAAAATATTTACAAGAACACGACTCTTTAGGAAATGAAGTAGCAAGTCCTGGAACAGGCTCTGTATTAGCATCAGAAGACCACTTAGTTGCTATAGTGGCTGGTACTAAAAACTTAGTTACCAGAGCTTCAAGAGTTCTTCCTATTGAAAAACTCCGTTCTGAAGTTGAAAGAGCTACCAAATATGACTGTATGGAAATTTACGGTGAAATGGTAGCTGTACCTCAATCTGGCGTTGTTGTTATTTGCAAATTACCTGCTGCTAAAGTTAAAGATGTAGATTTCGGTGGATTCTATCTCGACGGAGAAAATGATATTAGAGACAAAGATACTACAACATTAATGCCACAATACAAAGAACAATTACCGTTCGTGACTGTTGATGCTGCTGGACAAGCTGCAATGCCACAACCGTATGCTTCTATCGGCAGACCAGTAGGTGATACTGATAGTAAGAAATTTGTAGACAATACTGGTTATACTCAATTCCCAGTTACTTCAGCTGATACAGCTACTCAAACTAACGCTTCAACGGAAGAACCTTCTGAACCTGCATCTAACGATAATCCCTAATGAGGGATAATAAATTGAAGTAACTTAATGTTACAATAGTTTAGAATTATAGATAAAATGCCTACATTATATAATATAATATATAGTGTAGGCTTTTATTTATATATATAACAAAAAAAAAAGAAAGGAGGAACTAACAAAAAGTATGCAAGTCAAGACAATGTATGACAAGCTAGCTATCAATACAGGCTTTCCTTTGTATGAAAATGAGGATGCTGCGCCTGATACTACAAGATTTCTTCTTGAAATGCTAAATCAAGGATTGCTTAATGTTATAGATAATATATACATAAGCAATAATGTGTTAGAGAGAAGAGATAAAATAGTTACATCCCCAGGTGTTGCTCATTATGCTGTAGAAGGAATGGTTAAATCCATTCAATATACAGCACAAAATCCTTATCAACTCAAAGGTAAGTTTATACGTTTTGATAATAGACTTGACCAGCCTGGACAAATATTACAGCACGAACGACATAGTTTTCCGCATTCCTATGTAATCGATAGGGGAGATATTAGATTATTACCAATACCTGATAAAACTTATGAATTGGAAGTAACTGTGTCTACGACTAATCTTGTTTGGGGGAATGATGATTCTTCTAAGGGAGAGATTACTAGTGTATATGATAGTATATTGGCTAGTAAACCATTCTGTGACTTGGTAGTTTTAAGAGCTTGTGGTTTTGCTATGGCAAGATGTAATAATCCTTTAGCTGATTTTTACAACAATTTATACACACAAAGATTAGAAAACTTTATAGAAAGAGACAGTCATAGCTTAGAACAACCAAAATTTTACAATCCTAGAAAAGGTCATTATGAACCTAGACGTGGATTATTGGGGTAATTATTAATGAGTATATTTAAAAGACAAAATAGAAGAGGCGTCAAATTTAATGGTCAATTTTTATTCTCTAACTTTGACTATGGATTGTATAAGCAAGAAATACCTAGAACTATTAACGAACAATTAGCATCTCTAGCCTTAACTGGAGGTCGTAATGTATGGAATATTCACGGAGCTTTAACAACTCAGTACGGTTATGAAATGATTGGTAAGATAGATGAAGGTAAAGAAATAGCCTACATACCTGAACCTTCTTCATCAAGTCAAAACCTTGCTATTGGAGCTACTGATGGAAGTGTTTATAGATATAATACTTTTGAAGGAGTAAAAGCTTATAAAACCAAAATGGAAGTATCAGACTCTGGAGATATTTCTTGTTACGATGGAGCTAGAGTGATATTATACGATGGGGGAGCGTTTAAAGAGTTCGGAGGAAGATGGGATGAATCTGCTTACGTACCTATCTTAAATAATACTGAAACTAGAACTATACTACCCTATGAAAACTATTTAATCTTTAGCGTTACTCAAGAAGATGCTAAATATTTCTGGATTGATAAACTTTTAACAATTCCTAAAGTGGAGAATCCTAATGAGAGTCGACCAGAAGATTGGTGTAATGTTACTGTAACTGATATTACTCCAGGAGATAACAACACTTTTCTAATAAGAGTTAATCTTGACAAAGACAATAGTTTTTCTACACTGTCAGAGAATACTTTAAATATAGGGGAAAGAACTTATAAGAGTTTAGGAGCTTTACAGTTCATACCTGAAGATTATGATGAAAATACCCCTGGTACCCCTCAACCTATCACTATAGTGCCGAAGTTATTATCAATAGTACTTAATAGAATGTGGGTGGTTGCGACGGATAATAGAATATATTATTCCGCAACAGGGCAACCTGATAACTTCAATGAAGCTAGTGGAGCTGGATACTTTTATGGATTCTATAATGATACTTCTCCAGTGCTATCAGTTGAAGAGTATTATAGTGGAGCGTTAATCACTAAACAAAACGGTATGTATCACGCTAAGATAACTACAAACGAATATAGTTTTAGTGGAAGCGACGGAGCTGTAATAGGGCAAGGTACTTCAGGTAATTATATCAATATCACTAAATTAAACAATATTCCTCAAAAGACAGCAGGAGACCATTGTATTATTGGAGATGAGGTTATAGCCTACGACATCACTTCTGGTAATATATGTCAAGCTGTAATGATTAACTATTTTGGTAACCCACAACAAGGAAGTATTTTGTTACACGGTAGTGAATTAGATGCTGAAAACTTAGGTTTATATTCTGCATCTAGCAGAAAATTATGCTACAACTTCCAAGAAGAAGTATTGATGGTATATTATTCTTCTACAGATTATTATACTAATTCTTTAGTAATCCCTAGAAACTTATCTATATACCCTAGAGAAATATCAGATTATATCAATGATTATATGATGTTTCAGCAAGGTATTATTGGGATAGATAAGACTAATGGATTATTAATATCAGATTTTAAGAGAGGTACTACGATACCTAATATTTCTTCAGTAGCTGAATTTGAACCTATTTACTTAAATGGTAACAGATTATTATGCGGAACTATTATAGAGGTTACAGAATTAAATAATGAACCTTTTGATTTATCAACCGCTAATGCTGGCATATCATTTCAACATATAGAACCTACTATAACTAGAATAAGTTCTACTTCTGAGTATTATCCCAATATGGTATATTCTAATACTGAAAATCCTAGAGTAACTTCAAAGACGGTAGCAAGAGAAGCTAAATGGACTTATCAAAAGAGTAGCCTTATAAGAGCAGCTGCACCTTTGGGAGGAAGAAACGGATTAACTTTAAGAGTAGAATTTGAACCTAATGTAACATTTCAAATAGTAGCTATTAATTTACCCGATTTTTCTGTAGGAGAGTAATAAAGGATGAAAACTAGATTTTTAAAAGAAGAGGATTTTTATAAATATGAGGAGGATATTGTAGATTGTTATATGGATAATCTACAAATAATGGATTCTCAAAGCTGTTTAGATATCACTAATAGAGATATGTTGAGTGATTATGTATTAGGATTAATATCATCTAAAGAGAGTAGTATCGAAGGTATCTTCAATGATAAAGAAGAATATCTTTATGGTATGATTATATATGATGGTATGAGATTTTCTAATGATGGGAATGCAGCTCAATTACATCTTGCTGTGTGTAAAGACCTTTGGGGAAAAGTTATTTTTAATATGTGCAAGCAGATATTAGAAAGAACTTACTTTGATACATTATATTGTATGATTCCATCTTATTGTAGACCTACTATATCTCTTGTTAAAAAACTAGGTTTTAAAAAGACTGGTTATATTCCTAAAGCTCTTCCTTATAAGAATATCAAAGGGGAAGAAAAAATGTATGATGAATTAATATATACTTGGAGTAAGTCTAATGGTAAGATTTAGAAGCGAAAAAATTACGATAGATTCTAATGGTATTAAACACGGATATCGTAGCGGATTAGAGAATGACGTCATGGAAGATATCGAGAATAATGAATTAGAACCTAATTATGAAATGACCAAACTGGAGTATATACAACCTGAAACTAAACATATATATACCCCAGACTTTCACGTCTCTCCACATATAGTTATTGAAACTAAAGGTCGATGGGTGGTAGAAGACAGAATGAAGATGTTATTAGTTATAGAGCAACATCCAGAATTAGATATTAGAATGGTATTTTACAATGCTAATCAAAAGATTAAAAAAGGTAGTAAGACAACTTATGCTATGTGGTGTGATAAGCATAATATTAAATGGGCTAATAAATATATTCCTGATGAGTGGTATGTTGATATCTATGACGATATAGCAAAAAATGGTAATGTACAAGAATATTTAAAGAAAGGAGAATTAACAGATATGGGATGCAAATCTAAGAAAGGAAGAAAATAACTATGGCTTATACATACGCTCAGTTACAGCAGATGTATAAAAACGGACAGATTGACAGGGATGAACTCTTAAGACAAGCTGAGATAACTAGACGTCAAGATGGGATTAATGCTGATTATCAAAGATTTATGTCTAATATAAAATCGGGAGCGGGTAATCTTTTATCAGGTCTTAGTTTCTTTGTCCCTGGCAGTAAAATGCCAGGAGTTACTGGAGCTGCTTCTGGGGCTTTATACCAAATAGGTCAAAATATTGCCAACGAAGTACCTATTAAAACTGATGTAGGAAAAGCTGCTATATTAGGAGCAACTGGAGAAGGTTTACTAAATGCAGGTGCAAAACTTGCAGGAAATGCCATAGGAGCTGGGAAATCTTTAGCTGAAAAAGCTTATCTTTTAGCCCCTGATAAAACCAAAAAAGTTATAGACTCAGGAGCTGGAGCAGCAAAAAATATAACAAAAAAAGTTAATAATACTGCTACTACTAGCATTAGTCCAAAAACAAATACTCAAAAATTTGTAGTGCCACCTAATAGTAAACCTACAACTTATTCTCAAAAATCCAATGCAAATCTATTGTCTCAAACTCAACGCAAAGCTAATAGTAAACCAGTATTAAAACCAGACGCAAAACCTCAGACTTCAAATGATGTGCTAAAACCAGCTGAATTAACTTCTCAAGATATGATTAATAGCGAACTTATGAAAGAGGCTAACTCTTTAGGAATAAATCCTGGAGAGTATATCACTAACGGAAAAGTAGACACTAAGGCTTTAAATATGAAAGTGACTCAAGCTAAAATAGCTCAAGACCCTTTTGAAGAATATGTAGTAAGTTATCACGGAAGTCCTAAAAAATTTACATCTTTTGATGATAATATGTTTAATGACTCTAACGCTATGATAGGAAAAGGTGTTTATACTTTTGATAATACCTTACCTAGACACATAACAGGCGGAGTGGATGATATTACAAATTATAGTAGAGGAGGAAATATTTATGGGGTAAGTAGACCTGCCGATAAGTATTATATAAACGCCCAGGATAACTTTATACTTCAGCCCACAGAAGTTCAACACTCTATAATTAAAACGTTAAGAGATAATGGAATTAAAGATGATGTTATAAGAACTTTAATAAACAATAAAGATTATAATTTAACTAATATTTTTGACGAAGCTAGTTATTATGGAAATTTAGGCTCTAGAGCTTTAAGACAAAAAATGACCGACGTAGCTAGAAATGTTGAAGGTCCTAATACCTATGCTGGCTTATATCATCCTTACACTGGACACAGAGTTACACTTCCTGAATATACTGAAATTTTAAGAAGGATGCCTGAGGCTAAAATGGAGAAAACTCATTTTGGATGGGGTAATTAAAGAAAGGAGAAATAGACAAGATGGCTTTTGGCAAGAAAGCAAAAAATCAAAAGACTCAGTACCAAACTGAAAATCAACAACTTGGTAGACAGGCTTATCCTTACATTCAACCAGCCTTTGAAAGATATCAAGATTTAACAATGAATCCTGATACTTACAGACAACAAGGTATTAATGATTATTTTAATGCCTCTGCTAGTTGGAATGATGCTCTAAGAAATTACAATAGACAAATGGCTCAAGCTACTGCTAATAATTACAATGCTACTGGCGGTGGATATTCTTCTGCAGCTCAAAGATATTACGATGACGTACAGAGAAATGAAAATGATTACAATGCACGTCTATATGACCGAGGTGTTAATACTGTAGAGAATATGTTAACTAATGATATTAACAGAGCTGGAAACGCTTATAACTTAGCTACTGGACAACATAACTTAGCTGCTCAACCTGATGCTATAGATACTTCTAACGCTCTTATTGATAAGAATAATAGAAACGCTTGGAGTAATATATTACAACAAGGTGGTAAAGTAGTCAGTATGTTTGGTCCTGTAGGTAGAGTTGTAGGAGGGGCTATGCAATTAGGAGGATGGGCTGGTAGTACAGATTATTCTAATGCTATTGCTAATGCTCTTAATAGTGGCGATATTCAATCTGATGCTTCAGCTTATGCTAATCCTGCAACTGATTTAGGAACTACAATAGCTGGTATGAACCTTGATAAAATAAGGGGCGATGGCGGATATTGGAGTAATTTATTCACTGGTAATAGAGCTTTGAATGGCATAAATACTGTAGACCAGGCTGTAGATGCTCACGCTAGAGGTATAATTTCTGATGACCAATATAAGAGGTGGTTAGCTCAGAATAATATTAAGCAGCAAAATATTCCAGGGAGGCAATAAGTAATGGCTAGTATAATGGATAGATTATTTACTCCTAACAAAACTTCGAATCCTTCGTCATCTTTAAACAATAGTAAAGGATTTACTAATATTTCTTCTACTAATACTGTTCAAGGATTGTTTGGAGAGAAAGATGGAGTTGGCGGAGGAGGTCTAGGTTATGCTAAAGCTGGAGCTAAAGGAGCTGCTATAGGAAGTATATTAGGTCCTATTGGTACTGCTGTAGGAGCTGGAATAGGAATGCTGGTACATAAAGTTCAAAATAATAAAGAACGAGCAAATAAGGCTAACAATGTTAGCTCAGAAATAACATCTGACCCTTATACAGGAGTATCATCTTCACAAGAACAACAATTAGCTAATAAGGCATCTAATGGTACAAATGATGAATTGTATAACAAGATGAAAGCTAAGGGATGGTCTGATGAAACTATAAGAGCTGCCTACGGTTTAATGGGTAAGAATTGGCAAGGAGAAACTAGACAACAAGCTGCTGATAGAATCGCTAGCGGTGGAAGTTCTGTAATCAATATGCCTGAAAATTACTCTAACTTTGGACAATTAGTTAATATTCAAGGATTAGGAGGATATGGCTTATAATGAGTTACTGGAGTAATTTAAAAGTAACTGGACAACCAGGGAGAAGACAAGCCCCTGTTAAAGGAGCTTCAACTAATCATAGAGGGATGGATGTTATATTCCCTGATGGTAAGATAAGACCTGAAGTAAATGGTACTGTGTACTACTCTGGTAATATGGATGGTTACGGGAATATTATTATTATAAAAGGGGATGATGGTAATTACTATCATTACGCTCATAATGCTGCCAATAGAGTTAAGAAGGGGCAAAGAGTTAATGCTGGAGAAGTTATAGGTACTATGGGAAATACTGGAACTTCCTCAGGTCCACATACTCATATAGAAGTAACTAATGCTAATGGAGTTAACTTGCATCCTCAAACAAAACAAAATTTAGGAATAGGAGGTAATAAATTGGCAAGTCAAGGTTTTTATACTGGAGCTGCCGCACCGATTGAAGGACAAGTATACACAAGTAATAGTCCAGGTCTTGTAGACCCTACTCAAGATATTGGAAATATTGGAACTCAATCTTTAGGTGAATTACAAAGATTATCTGATGAACATAGAGCTTTGATAAATGCTTTGTCTAATGACCCACGCTATGATATAACGAGACAAATGCAACAAGCTGATGTGAACCTTCAACAAGTCCAAAATCAAGGGCTTGCAGATGTTAATCAACAAGCTTATCAAAATGTAATGTCACCTCAAGAAATGATGCAAAGAGCTGATGAAAGTAGACTGGCTAATGACGTAGCTGAAGCTCAAGCTAAAAATGTCATTGATAAAATGTATGCTGGATATCAGGCTAGACCAGATGCTGAACAAAATGCAGAGTTCTTAAGGAAGCAACAAGAAGCTATGAATCAAGGCTTTATCAATGCTAGTCCTGTTTTACAACAATATTATAATGGACAAGGAGGAAATCAAGGGTTATACAACGTTAATCCTCAAGAGCTACAAAGAAGAATTGATATAGATAATGAGTATAATCGTTATCTACAAAATCAAGCTCTTACTTATGCTAAGAATGACCCTAGAACTTCTGCGGTCTTTATGCAAATGGCTCAAAATAATCCTGGTACTGCTGGAGCTTATTTACAAAATGCTCAAGCTCAATACGAAGCTAATATGGCAAGTAAATATGGTGTTCCTTATCAACAATTAATGGAACAATCTAAAGCTATGCAAGACTATCAAAAAGCTTACGCACCTAACTTGATGGCTGGACAGAAAGAAGCTATGATTCAGCCTGAAATGAATTATAGAAGTGTAGCTGAAAAGGTTATCCCTACTGCTGAAAATATGTATAAGGATAAAGTTCAAGCTACTAATAATTACTTGACTGCACTTCAAAATGCAGATACTAATTATATTAAAGCTAATCAACCAGGAGCTGACTTAATAGCTAAAACTGCTGAACAAAGAGGTAAGTTACAGGTTGAGCAACCTCAAAGAATACTTGATAAATACAGAACTCAAATTACTGCTACAGGTATTCCAACTACTCCTCAAATGCAAGGTACTACTTCGATAGGTACTAATATGATGACAAACGTTACTAAAAACGCTGGAGATATTAACAAAGTACAATCAGATATATATAAAACTGAAACTACAAATGCTAATACTCAAAAAGCTAATGAGATTAAGGAAAAACAGCTCATAGCTAAAAATCCTAATATTGGTTTACCTATGGAAGAACTACAAAAAGCTGAAGAGCAAAAGTTGAGAAGTCAAGATGCTGAAAAGGTTAATAAATATATTCTAAGTGAATTCACTGGAAGACCTGACCCTACACGCTTCGGTATGGCTAAACAATATTTAATGTCTACAGGTAGATATACTAACGAGCAAGCTAATGCTATATTACAAATGGCTTATACTCAAGCTCAAGTTAATAATGGAAAGAATAATAGGAGGAAAAAATAAGTTATAATGAGTATGAATCCTAATATTAATCCTTATTACAATAATATAGAAGAGGAAGGAGTAGTCCCAACTACTCCCCCTTCTACCAATCTTGTAATACCTAATCAAACACTACAGGGGCAAGTAGAATTAAATACTAACTCTGAACCTGTAGTTCTTGAAGGTTATCAAGACCAACCTGATAAACAATATACTTTAGGAGGTTTTGTAAAAAATAATCTTGAAGGAGCTACTAACCTTGCAGCTGGATTGTATGATACTGGACGACATCCTATAGAAAATATCGTAAATCCTCTCAAGGAATGGGGACAAGAAACTGGTAGTAATCTTTATAATGAAATGACTACTACAGGTGGATTCCCTATTAAAGCTACAGCTAAAGCTGGTGGAGATATATTAAGTACTTTTATTACTAGACCTATAACTGGTATGGAAGTAGTTGATATGATAGAACACCCTGAAGATATTGTACAGAATACTGCTGACTACCTTTATGAAGGCGGAACTCCAGCAGCTGCTTTAACAGTCTTTGCTCCTCAAGTAAGTAGAGGACTTGCTAAAGGCGTGGGTAAAGTTGCTAAATCTGTGGACGAGAGTGTTCTCGGAGGAGCTGGTAGTCAAGCCTTATCAGGAAAATGGATGGATAATATCTCTCAATTAGACTGGGTCAACCCTAACGTACGTAAAGCAATGTCTGAAGTTATGGCAGCTGGTATTGTTGACAAAATGGGTATGAAGGTAGCTAAGAATAAATTTATCAATGCTACTCAAAAGATGATTGACAGAAATAAAATATCCGTTGAGGATTTTAAAAACATTACTAGAGCTGCTGAGGAGTTGGGTGTTAATACTTTAAATCCTAAAGAAGCTGCAATCTGGAAGCAATTTAAACCTATCCTTGATGGGTATAATGAGATGGTTAACAAATATAAATCTTCTGCAGTACCTAAGAATATGTTAGAAATTGGACAGAGAGGGCAGAGATTAGCTGAAGGTAATGGTATTCCTATAACTTATGAAGATGCTTTGGCTATGTATCAAAATCAAGGTTTATTTGATTACGGTCAAATAATTACTAAAGATGGTAAAGCTTTAACTTACCCTAAAGTGAAGGGAGAATTTTCTTTAGATGAATTTCTTGAATTAAAAGATATGTTAAAAGATAAGAAGCCTTTAGATTTAAGAAATACTAAGTTCGTTATCCCTGAAGAAAACTTAGGTAAGCTAGCTCAAAGAGCTTTGCAAGACCCTTTAGCTAAAGAATTTCTAGATAGTTATAGAATGTCTGAAGCTGATTTACTTAAACCTATTCCTCACGGTCACGCAGCTGTAGATAAGTCCGTAGGGAATGTTAGCCCTTCCTCTCGACGTATCAATCAATTAAGACCTGAATTATCTAAAAGAGGTTATGGTAACGCTTCTTATGAAGATATAGCAAAGGAACTTATGAATCCTGATAGCTACTTTGAAAGTGTTATTGAAGATTTATCAAGAGATGCTACTATCGAATATATGGCAAACAAAAGAGCTCCTATACTAAGTGAAAGAGCTTTGCCTCAAGATATTAGATATGTACATAAAGATATGTTGGGTAATGTAAAGAATTTAGATAGTCTAATAAAAAGAAACTCTATATTTAGAGAATTACCTAAAGGAACTAATCCAAATGACTATATTCCAATGGATGTGTACACATTAAAAGCGTTTAAGGAATTGTTTTATCCTAGAAGTGCTAATGTTAAGATACCTAAGTTTGTCAAGGACCTTACAAGAATAAGTAAGCAAGCTCTATTAATGCCTGGTACTTATTTATTTGGTAACTTTATTGGCGGTCTTAAAAATATGATAACATCTTCAAATGTTAACCTTATGGAAGATATAACCAATGCTATTAGAACTGGTGGTCAATTAATTCACGATATGGGTATTGAAAGACCTATGCCTAACGTTAATACCGCAAGAGGATATTATCAAGTAACTAAAGCTTGGGAGAGAGCAATGAACAAATACTTCGGAGCTCATATCATTAAGAGCATAGATGCTAAGATGCAAAATATGTACGCTGAAATAGCTGCACATAATGCGTTAAGAAGACGTGGTATACCTTTTGAACAAAGAAACTTTAATTGGATTAAGAATAATCTTACAGAAAAAGAGATATTAGATACTGTTGAGAGAATACAAGATACAGCTCTAGTGTTCGGAGAAAGAACTTGGTTACCTCCAGTAGTATTAGATACTATGGAAATAGGTCACAACTTCGTAAGATGGTTAGACCAGGCAGCCAAATCTTCTTATAGACAATTAAAGGAACATCCTTACGCTTCTTATATTAACGGAGCTGTATTAGGTAATCTAGCTTGGGATAGAAACTTAGACAGAGCTTTAGGCTTAAATATATCTAATCCTCAATCAGGTAAGATGTATAGAATGGGAGCTGATGGTAATCCAAAGGCTACTGAAACTGAAGTAACTCCTGAGTTAACTACACTTAAGTTATTAAGAGACCCTGCGCAACTATTAATGGATACTCAGACTAACGCTTCTGTAGTAACTCTTTTAGGAGTTTTGAATCCACAAGATGCTAGAGGTAATTTAAAACAGAGAAAAGATTGGGGTAATATTTTACCTGACTTTAGGAAGAATGTAAGATATGAGGATGGTATGATTCAAAAGTACAATAAAGGAGATGAAATAGTAAAATCTCTATTTAGAGTAAGTGGTCCTGGAAGGATTATAAACTCCGACATTATTCCAGTAGCTGGGGTAATATCTAATACTCCAGTATATCAACCTTATAACGACCAGTTCTTAGTTGGAGAAGAAGGTAATCCTTTAAAACCTATAGGTAAGGAAGAATTACTAAACAGAGTATTCAACACATACGAACATAGCGTATATCCTGGAGAAGATGATATTATCACTCCTAAGACTGAAGGTAGTCTACTTAAGAGTCTCAATAGAAGACAAGGTAAAACTAGAGCTTTTGGAGAAGATATAGCAAGACAGAGAGGATTAGGTGAATAATAATATGCCACAAGAAATTACAATTACTAACTTATCATCAAATACCGATTTTGGTACTATAAGTAATTACAAAGCTACTACATCCTCCTGGGTTACTAAGACCTTATCTGGTACAGGTGATTACTATCAATATCTAACTATTACCTGGCAATTTCCTAAAGCTTTAAAATTAACTAAGTCATCTTTCAATGGTGTATTACGGGCTACAAATGCTGTTATTACTAGTGCAAGACTTAGATTATATGCAAGTACTGATGGTGGAGCCACTAAAAGCATCTTGTATCAATATGATGATTCTAATATGTATATTAACTCTACTATTACTAAAAATGCTAATTGGACTGGTAATGTAGACAATATAAATTATATTGAAGCTAGAATAGGCGCTAAAAATGCTAGTTCTAATCCTGTACTTAAACTCAGAAATTTATCTCTAACTTATGAAGAGCCAGATGTTCCAGTTGATGATGATTCTGATAGTGATACCGACTTAGATAGTGATTTAGATAGTGATGCTGATACAGATACTGATACTGACACAGATACGGATGCCGATACAGATACCGATGTGGATACGGATATTGACACTGATAACGATGATGATTTTGAAATTACTACAGTATGGCACGATGAAGATGGGCACATTTATAAAGATAAGCTTATTGAAGTCTTTGACAGCATAGAAGCTAAAATAAATGAGTTAGCTGATTATGACATATCAGAAATAGACCTTATCGATATTACTAAGATAACTTATCCTGATATTACTACCACTGATATAAGAGAAGATTCTACTAAAATTATCAATCTTAAATCTTTTGTCAATACAATGGATTTAGCTGAATTACCTTTAAGTGTTACTACTGATGGTAATGTAGGAATTAAGACTTGCACTTATGTAGGAAATGACTATTTGACTCACACAATAGATTTATCTAGTAATCCGACCGTTGCAAGTACAACGAATCCTTATATCCACTTAGATATAGAAAATAATACCATAGTAGCTTATTCTTCATTCCAATCAGACAAGCCTTTATTAGGATTACTTAAAAATAATAAGTTAATAACTAATAATGCTAGGATACCAGCTAATGTTAACTTCTTAAAAGTTTTAGCAGACCAGGCTAGACCTACTTCTGATAATTATGCTAGTGATGGTAATCAGTATAAAACTTACTATTACTCCAATCAAACAGTTGCTGGTTTTGGTTGTGCTACTAAATCTAGAGGTGGACAAGCTAGAGCAATGAATACTAATTTCGGTTTAACTAATAAACTAAGAGAAGAAAAGGAAGGAGAAGGATAATAAAATATGACTTATAAATATTTCAATAATTCAATGCTTGCCTTCGGTCTCAATATCACTAACGTATTCAAATCTCTTGCTAAAAAATTTGATAATGCTGAGAATACTATAGGGAAAAATCTTGACGATATTATAGCTCAAAATGATACATACAGCGCAAGGAATTATAAAGTTCCAGTACCTATAACTGAAGGTAGACCTTGTAGGTGTAAAGAAATTTACGATATACTAGCTATTAACAGCTTAGTTATAAATGATTTATCTGTAAGCAACGGTAACTTTAATATAGACCTTTTAACGTTTAATAGCAAAACTAATAAGTTAACGCACTTAACGGGCTCTTTAGAAATCGATAATGATAAAAATATTATTAAAGGTTATTGTACAGCTAATGAAGCTATAGATAATAATAATATGGAAAGAAGTATTTCTTTTGTGGATAGTATTAGCATACTGGATGAAGATAAATTATTATTTCACTACACTATAGAAGTAAATGAAGGAATTATAAATCTTGACAACCTTGGAAAATACTTTTCTAATGTGTACTATCCAGCATCTTACACTGGACATTACAAAGATTTATCTGTAGAGACTGTATCAGATGGAGTAGCTAAAGGTTACTGGGCTATGCTGGGTAGAACAGGCATTTATCCTCAATATATCAACCATATAGTAGGGGTTGTTAATAAAGACGGAACTCCTGGTAAATACATTTACAATCATTGTAGCGGTATTAATAATGGCATTGACATAAGAGTGTCTGGCATAGCTTATTGTTATCCAGGTGAAACAATTTATTTTGTTAATAATGTTAATTCAGCTACTGCATTAAGAATTAAATACATATCAGGAAGGAGGGGAAAATCATAATATGTCTCTTCAAGATAGAGTTGTAAAACTTCAAGGAGTTGTATACGTAGAAGATATTCAAGCTAATATTGATTTGCTTGTCGATAGTATAAATGATTTAATTCAAAAAATTAGATATGCTAAAAGACAAGTAAGAACAGTAGACCCTACTAAGGGGGCGGCTAAAATATCAGGTCCTGATTATACCTTAACTTGTTATGCTTTAAGACATCTTTTATTAAATTATCAAAAGAAACTTCTTTTCGGATGTACCGCAGTAGAGTTTAATGGAGATGTTGTCACATTCCCTGGATTGTATGTCAATAAAGATGGTATAGGGTGTATACAGGTTAAATCTCAGAAGCTTACAAATGTTCCAACAGGAAATAGTAGTACAGACTTATACGTAGATGGCACCAATGGCAGTTTAACCTTTACTGCTTCCGAAGGTAATAATAAAGTAGCTTTGTTAGATTGGCAAAGAGGTATGGATATTCTAAATACCACTCAAGATAATTTGTTTATTAATCCTGATACTTCTCCAATAGTAAGTATGGTAAGAAATAAATTTGGTGCAAATGATAGAATTAATGAACCTACAGATAGAAGTTATTTTTTCTTACCAGATGTGCCTTATTTACCTGATAATAGTACAGCCTATGTAACTCTTGATGGTGTTCAAATATTCTACAAAAGAACTTATTCTATGAATAAAAGGTCTGTAGAGATATTCTCTTACTGTCCAATATTCATCCCCAAAGGGTTGCAAGGTAAGACTAACACTAGCGGAGGAAATAATTGCAAAGCTTTGTACTTCAAACTTAACAATTCTTAAAAAGAATGATAATTTAGATTTTTAAATGTAGTATAATTGTAGTATACAGTTATGCTACATTTTTTTTATTTGAGAAAGGAGATATGAAATGAGTACTTTAGATAATCAACTCTATATAGATGCAGTCGTAGTTCACGGGATAGGTCGTACCCTAACAGTTCAAATAGACCATCTAAGGGAACAAGGTGAGGAAAGCACTGAACATCAAGATGCAGAAAATGAAGCATTTGATTTTTTTGACCTTACCCCTTATGCGGTTAGATTTAGAGTGTTAGGTAGTGCGGATGGAGCAGGACAGATTCTTATAGAGAAGATTATAACTCAAGAGACAGATGAAAAAACTATAGGGAAAATAACAGACCCTGATAATGGACAATTCTGTTTTACTATTACAGCTGATGATACTAAGTTTTTAGGGATAGGAGCTAGACCAATCAGTATAGAATTAGTAGACCCTGATACTCTTGAGAATATTTATACGCTTACTGAAGGAGGGATAGCTCAAGGGGAATTCAGTAAGTTGATTGTAGTACGCCCATAATAACAACAAAAAGAAAGGAGAAAAATTAAATGGCTGATTTTAAGTTTTACTTAAATAGGCAAGGTCCCAAAGGTGAACCTGGGGCTAAAGGCGAGAAGGGCGATAATGGTAATACCCCTACCTTTTCTGATGGAATCAATACCCCAACTGTCTATACAATGCAAATTGACATGGGCGATGGGAATGTGTTTGAGACCCAGAATTTAAAATACCCCATGAGGGATGATGGAGGTAATTATTTACGTTATGATAGGACAAATAGTACGGTAACGCTATCTGCTCCTAATATTGCAGACCTCCAAAGAACTTCTGGAGAGGTAACTTTAGCAAGTGTTAGCGATGTAAAAAATGAAGATACTCAAGATACCGATGCAGTCTCTATGGAATTGAGAAATGCTGACCAACTAGCTTTGAGTAACGAAATTAATCGTATTAATGGAAATATTAATACGGTTGATACTAAAGTTAATGGCGAAATACAAAACAGACAAAATGCTGATACTGCTCTAGGCGGAAAAATTGATGGATTAGATAGTTCTAAAGCCAACAAAACGGATGTGTATACTAAAACTCAAACGGATGCTTTATTAAACGGAAAAGCTAATACAGTACACACACATAATCTCTCTCAGATAACGGATGCTGGTAGTTTAGCTGGTAAAAATACAGTTGATTACGGCACTGAAGTTACCAATAAACCTACCATAGGTAATGGCACTATAACTATTACTCAAGGTGGTGTTACAAAAGGTACATTCACTGCTAATCAATCTAGTAACAGCACCATAGAGCTTGATGCTGGTGGCGGAGGGGGAACTACATACACTGAAGGAGATGCTATTGACTTAACCAATAATATCATATCTGTTAAATATGATAATAATACATTAAAGCTTAATGGGTCAGGGCAATTATATGCAGATATTCCAGCTGCTAACAATGCTACTATTACTATTACTCAAGGCGGAGTTACAAAAGGTACATTTACAACCAACCAAAGTGTAAATGGAACCATTGCTTTAGATACTGGTATTACCTATACTAGTGGTAAAGCCATAAAGATAGACCAAAACGACGCTATAAATTTAAAAACAAGTATAATCAATGCTCCTTTAGTATATCAGGATGAGACAGGTACTGATGTAAAATTCCAAAATAGAAATGTATCAAGATATAATGGTTCTTTTGATGGAAGTGGATACAACGACTCATCCTGGTCAATCAATTATGGTACTGGCACCGAATATTTACAAGCCCCAGATATAAATTTTTCTAATTTATTAAATAGTTCTTCTACTATATATGCGGAGACTCGTTTAACGAATGGAATAAATATAAGTGGAGCATTATCGAAAGGATTAAACAGTACTGATTTAGCATATATATCATTACTAGGAAGATATGAACAGGATGAAAGTTTTACTGTAATTGCAGCTATAGGTTTAAATACTTTTTATAATGTTAGAACTTATATTCGATTTTTTAATAACGGAAATGATATAACTGGCTTAACAACATCAAATTATCAGTATAATAGTAATGGAGATATGTATGGCACAGGTGGAGCAAAATACTATAGTATCAATTGTTCCTCAACAAATTTAGTAATATGTTCTATGTCATCCACAGATGGTAGTACGGCAAATTCTAGCTCTAAAAATACAGTGACAATACCAAGCCAACTTAAAAATGCTTTAGACACTGTAACTCACATAAGAGTATATCCAGTTAATTATAATGACAATAACAATTACGTTACATTAGATGAAAGCTTTCTCAAAGTTATAAATCCTATAGAAGATGTTACAGCTGGTGATGGGCAAACTAGACTTACTACATTTAAAAATGGTAATAATATATTTGAAGCTATTCCAGAAGCAATAAAGCTTAAATATGATAGTTCTACCTTAGGAGTTAATGCTAGTAATGAACTGACGGTTCCGACAGCTACATCTAGTACTTTAGGTTTAGTCAAGCCTGATGATAATACTATTATAGTAGACGCAAATGGGACGATAAGTGCCAATACTCCGATAGCAACATCAAGCTCCACTGGCACTGTACAACCTGATAATAGTACAATTACTGTTGATAGTAATGGCATCATTTCTGCTGTTAATAACGGTATAGCTAAAACAGCTCCGATAATTCCTTTAAAATATGAAGAACAAGAAGATGGAGTATCTGTTGGAATCGGAGGAACTCTAAATCATACAAATTACACAAGTAGTGCAGATGAAGTTTGGGTATACGACGTTTCTGTAGCTAGTATTTATACTTCAAATGGTGGCAATTTTAGCCAAACTGCAACCAATATGATGTCTAAAATATTCTATAAGGGTTATAAGATAAGATTAGACAATGGTTTAAACATTGCTTGGAATATTGCTAAAGCTGGTGAATTTTTTATGAATGTTGCCGTAGGATATTACAATAATGAAACCTTTGTTCCAGTTTTATATGCTCTTAATAGTAATAGCTATGGCGGTCTCATGTTTGCTAGACCAGCAATGGAACTTGGGTCTGATATATATAACATAGGTCAACTTAATACACAATTTGAGGGGTGCGTGGGTATTAGTTTAGCTGGTGATATACTTAGTGCATTTTCGCCGTCAGCTGGGCGACGTACATACAACATTAGTGATGCTACTTTGCTAACAGAATTTCGAAAATGTACTCATGCAATTTGCACTGTAGTAAATAAATCAACATCAACTACCTTTGATTATTCTACTGGTAAATTTGCTAATCCTGAAACTAGCTTGAGTGCAGATTTAGAAGTTAGGAATACTATCTTTAGCGCAGCAGAAAATTTAATATTAAATAATAAGGTTACAGTTATCCCAGAATTAAAATTAAACTATGATTCCAATACTTTAGGCGTTAATTCTAATAATAAGCTAACAGTCCCAACTGCTACTTCTAATACATTAGGTCTAGTTAAACCTGACGGTACAACAATAACTATTAACGATGGTGTCATCAGTGCTGCTGGAAGTGCTCCAAGTAATATGGTAACTACTAATACAAGTCAAATAATTTTAAATCAAAAAACATTTAAAACTTCTGACACAAGCTATATGCCGTATGTTCGTATAACGCCTTTTTCTGATTCTGGTAATAATAGTGATTTTATTGCTATAAGTGATGGAGCTTATTCAAACCCAACAGGAATATGTTTAGGATATCAGTTTAACGACCCAAAAGTTACAGTTTGGGGGAGTAATAGCAATGCAAATAGAGCTTCTTTCACTTACAATGGGATACATAGGAATGGCAGTTCCACTGATAGTTTTACTTTTTGGGCTAATGAATCAAGAAATAGCAAAATTATCTTAAAGAATTATCAAGATATTATTTTAGATTCTTCTATGTTAGACGGAACTTATTTAACGTGGGATTCTACAACAAATAAAATAACTGTCGATATACAAGCTCTTAAAGATGCTATAGATGCTTTAGGAACATAATAATTATAATTGAGGGAGATTTAATTCTCCCTCCTATTTAACAAGGGGAGGTATTTAAAATGTTTACACTAGAAGATTTAACACTATTAATGTGTTTATTAAATAGTTTATTTATCATTGTGGTTACTATATTCTGGATAAAAGAACATTATTTTATTTGTTCTGTAGAAGAATGGAATAGAGTAGCTAAAGTTTATAATGTAGCAGTAACTGCAGGATTAGTAACTGAAGATGGAGAATTAACTCCACCAATTGCTCCAGATAATGTAGGATTCTTCAAAGAGCAAATAGATGAAGATTTCTATGAAGAGGAAGAAGAAGAGGAAGAAGAAGGAAGAAAGAAAAGAAAGAAAAAATAAAATGGTGGATATTAAAATAAAAGGCACTATAGATGATATAAAAAGATACGAACCTTATTCTGTTGTAGGAGATGTATTACAAAATATTGTTACAGGACAATTATATGCTTGCTTCACTAACGGTACTTTAAAAACTATAAGTAGTATAGATGAGGCACCTAGTTCTGGAGGAGAGACTATATACTGGAGTAACATTGTAGGAAAACCTAATACATTCAGTCCTAGTACTCACACACACCCTACGACGGGAGATGTAACAGAAATAGATGGCGGAAGTTTATAAAGGAGGATGATTTAAAAGATGACAATGATTAAACATAAAAGAGGAACTACAGCTCAAGTAAGTGCGTACGCTGCTAATGCACAAGCTGGAGAATTAGTCCTGGATACTACATTAAATAAATTATATATATGCTATGCAGCTGGAACCTTAACGGAAGTACAGGGTAGCGATGGTAGTAGTGCAGCAATAGATTGGCAAGATATTGTAAATAAACCATCAACATACACTCCAAGTGCTCACACTCACGTATCTAATGATGTAACAGATTTAAGTACTACAATTAGTACTTCGATAGCAGGGAAAGCCGACGCTAGTGATTTAACAGCTTTAGCCGCTCGTGTTACAGCTTTAGAAACTGAAATAGACGGAGGAGTTCTTGGTTAACAATGGCAAATCCGATTATAAAAATTAAAAGAGGAGAATATCTAGAAAATTCTCAAGCTGTATTAGCTAATGGAGAACCTTGCTATGATAATAAAAAACATAGGCTTTATGTTGGGGATGGGGTAAATCCTATCTCCAATCTTCCTTATTTTAGCAATTCAATTAATGAATGGGTAGACTGGACAAAAGGTTATAAATTAACAATACCGTCGACTGGCAGTAAAACCTCTTATGTCAGGACGACTTACAATATAGATTGGAATATACTTGATGAATATTTTGGCTATATTAACTCAGGAGTAGTACTAAGAGTTAGACATGACAGTAATTCATCAATATCCACAGTCCCTTATTTTGCGGTAGGCGTTACTCCCGCAGATGGAGTGACTCCAATAGGAGATGTTCAAGATAGCAATGGAATCATTTGGATATGTCACTTTTCTTCCTATACTAAATCTGGACAAATGCTATCTAGTTATTGTACAATTCCTAGGAGCGACCAATTATCAGGTACAGTTTATATCGACCATAGAGCCACTGACCTGTCTTATGCTTGGCTTCATCCTTTAATGGTTCCAGAATTCCCTGAAAGCAGCGATGACACCATTTTACCATAAGGAGATTATTAGTGACTTATTATTATATAAAAAGAACTGACGGAAAGATTATAAATTATTCTACAAATGTTAATGATATGGAGCTTACTCTCCCCTTTATGAAAGACTGCTTTAACAAAATATTTGAAAGTGAAGAGGAGATAGTAGCTAATCCCAATACAGGAGAGCTCGATTTTGTAAGCAATCTTGAAGATGTGCTTAATGAACAAAGAGAAAAAGAAATTGCAATGTTGAATATGACACGACTTGATTTTATCAAGGCTCTAGAGAAAATTGGGGTTTCGTGGAATGTCGTTAAAGGTTTATTTGAAAAGTATCCAGATGTAGAAAAAGAATTAATGTTGTGTTCAAATGTATATCGTGGAAATCCGTTAATAGACCAGATGGCTGCGCTAGTAGACCCATCTATAACTCACGAAGTATTAGACCAATTATTTATAAAACATCAATTTGAACAAGAATTTAATAATATAGAATTAGGAGACTTACAATGAGTTACGTAGTGCATTACTGTAAAAATAAAAAATGTAACAATGCCTGGCTAGACAAAGATTTAACACACGTTAAGACCTTCCCTCCAACCTGGAAATATTGCGAAGATTGTTGTAAGGAACTAGGTCTTGACTTTAATAAACAAAAACCAGGTGATGATGTTTCAGAAGAAGAAAAAATGAGAAGAGAGAAATTAAAACATTAAATACTAACTAACATTGATGGGGTAAAATGAAGAGTTCAATATAGGTCCTTTATGATTTATCCTGGGAGAACTTAAAATCATTTTTACCCCTCTAATGTTACAAAATATGAAATCGAAATTAATAAGATAGGAGAAATATAAATAAGATGCAAGAAAATTTAGATGAATTCGAAAATGAACGGACTTTTATTAAAGTGTTTGATGATATACTTGATGACCCTGAACTGGATGTTATAGATGCTTATATCTATGGAATAATTTATTCGTTCAATTCAAGAGGTAGAAAGTGCTGCTATTCTCAAGGCAATTTAGCTAAGAAAATTAAAATAGGAAGAACTACCCTAAATAAAAGAATAAATAAATTAGTTGAGAAAGGATTTTTGCAAGTATCTGAATTTCTTCCTGGAGGAATAATTAGGTATAAAATTACCTAGGTTTTTGGACCCTGTTTAAAATCTGAACAGGGGTTGTTCAATTTCTGAACAGGGGTTGTTTAAAAATTAAACAGGGGTTGTTTAAAATTTGAACACATATTAGATAATATACTAGTATAATATATTAGATAAGAATAATATAAATAATATAAAATTTATAGTAGGGGAATATATATTCCCCTATATAGAAAATTAGCAAAGCTAATTTCCTACTATGAATAATTAAGTTACTAATAAACTAGAATTGTCCTAATAACTAAAATAATACTAAGAGAGTAAACACGTTTATTATAGTAGTATATATAGAAGAAATAAACTAATATATCTAATATATATCCTAACAACTAAATGAATATCTAAGACAGTATACACGTTTTATATAGTAGTTATATAATAGAATATATACTAGATATATACATATATACTAAATATATAATCCAATATATCTAAAATATATAAATCTTTAGTGCAATATATCGCTCAGTTATAATACTAAAGTATTAGTTCTGAAGAATTACTTTTTGATATTTTAATTATTTTCATCTAATTCTAAAGAATTATACACGTTTAATACTTTTGGATTAGATTTTATGAGATTGGAATATGCCACTTCCGTGCACAAAGTTATAATCCAGATATAAAGGGGCGGAAAGGGATTGGGGGCTATTCCTTGATATACCCCCGTATTGAAAAAGTATATACTCAAATATATATTAAATCTTTTTCCTTCTTTTGTATAATATTGTAAAGAAATATTAAAAAGTATATATAGAATATATAATATATATTGTGGTATATAATTAATATATCTTATATAATCTTTATATATTGTAATATATAATACATAGTAATATAATAGTACAATAATATAATATATCATATAATAATATAATAATACAACTAAAAAAAAACGTGTACAATAAAATTCAGATAAGATATAATAATACTATAATAAAACGTGTACAAAAGATAGTACAAAAGTATTAGATAAAAATAATCCTTTTGGGTGATGAAATTAAAATAATTATATGTTATTATTTATATATAAGGATAAAACAAAAGGATACTCAAAATGAAATTTAAAAAAGATTTATTATTAAATCAAAAATTAAAAACAGAAAATTTTTCAATCTATTTGTATGAATGTCACAACATATTTGATGGTTTATTTTATATGATTGAAATAAAAAACGAATTAGTAACAAAAGATTTAAAAACATTTTCAAATATAAAAAAAGCAATTGAACAATTCAAGAATAAAATTAGTTTAGATAATAAAAAATATTTATTACAACATAAATAAAAAGGATATATTGAAATGACAAAAGAAAAAATTGAAACATTAAAAAAGTTAATAGTTATTCATTCACTATATATATTATTATGTTATTTAATAGATAATAACATTGGCTTAATATTTGGATGCATATTTTTTGGAACTAGCTTTATAGTATCATTATATGAGAATAAAATAATTGTAAAGAATTGTAACAAGTTTTAAAAAAGGTATTGACTTTAAAAAAATATAGTTTATAATGGTAATATAAGGATAAACAAAGGAGTTATTAAAAATGAAAAATGAACAAATTAAATACACAATCTATCTAGGATTAAACGACAAAGACAAACACGAACAATTGTATACATTTGATGAGGTAACAAACTTAACTATGAGCCTTTTAGATTATGCAACATTTCAAATGGGTAAAGGATTATATAAAAAAGAACTTGAAAATTGTATAATAATAACTAGAATAAGTAACGATACTGAAGAGGAATTAATAAAAGCATTTTGCAATACATTAAAGTTTGCATTTAATCAAGAGTCAGTATTGTATACAAAAGAAGATATTAAAGAAGTTATATATTGTTAACACTTAAAAAAAATAGTAGTACATAAATAGATAAAACAAAGGAAGGATTTAAAATGAAAGAATTACAAAATGAAAAACACGAAGCATTATTTTATACAACTTACAAAGAAGCTGTGCACTGGCTACATAATAGTTTAATTATGCAAAATGATATTTGCGAGATTGACAATCAAGTATATGATTATATGAGATTTAATGTTTATGATGAAAATGACGGAACTTACACAGATATTTTCCAATGGTTTATTACTGATTGCAATAAAGATGATGTTGACTTTTTAGAAAAACACTTTGGTTTGTTATTTACTTATTCGCCATTACTTAATAAATATATATTATGTGTGGACCACTGGGGAACATCTTGGGATTATGTATCTTGTCCAGTATATGGAGACAAAGCAAGCAATAACTATCCACATTGCAAAACTTATAAAGAGTTAACAGGATATGAATATTAATAAATAAAAGAAAGGATAAAACAAGAATGAAATATTACAATATCAAAATAACATTTACAATTAGTGAAAAAGATTATAAAAGATATAATAAAAATATAGATAGTGCCATGGATATGATACTTCCCTGTGGGGCAGATTATGAAGTAAAGGAAATTGATTGCGAGAACAAAAAGCAATAGTGAGTCAACACTTTAAAAACAGCCATTGGGTGACTTGGGCTATAACTAACTGAGGGGTTCAATTTGTTAGTTTTAGAAACCTTTATAAATAAGAACTAACACTGTAGCAATAGTGATGGCAACTATCGAGATAGATATACAGTATAATAAACGGAAATAAACAAAGTTGCATTTTAACAATATCAAATAAAATAGAATATAAAATTAATAAAAAAAATAGAAAGGATAAAAGAACTATGATAAAAATCAAAGGAAAATTACCAAACAATAAAATGCAATTAACTAATCAAGGTTATTACACCGATGGAGCTATAGCATTATTAAATGATTACGTAAAGGCTTATGATAATACAGTTAATAGCGCAATCCAATTTGATAAAGATTATGGAATAAGTAATAAAATTGAGATGGCACAATTACCAGACGTTAAAAAACTTATTGAAAATGCAATGAGATATTTTGCAAGCCTACAAAGTAGCGAAGATGGATTTTACTATTTGCAAAATACACATCTTAAACAGGAAACAAAGGAAACTTTAGCAACTGTATTTCATAATGAGACTACGAAAGATTATACATTTATAGATAGTAAATACACCGATTATTTAGAACAATTCAATTTAAAATATGTAAGGCTTGGGGCTGATGATTATTCACAAGTTGGTATTATAGACAAGCAAGGCGTATTAGTTGGGATAGTTATGCCGATGGCTAATATACAAAATAAATATCTAGCGTAAAGATATGTAACAAATAAAATAAAATATGTAATTATTTAAAAATTATGGGAACAATATAAATATAGAACAAAAGCATTACAAAAAAAGGAAGGATTTAAAATTATGAATACGGAATTTTTAGATGACTATGATGAAAAGGTGATAGCTCTTGCACAATACCTAGAACTTAACCTTGAACCCGACTTTGACAAAAATGATAGCTACTATGTAGCTAATCGTGAAGACTACGACACAGATAAAGAATACCAACGGACACAGGCAGAACTTGACAAAGAAAAAGAACAAGCTAGGGAAGACGCTATAAAGGAAGTTACAAATGAACTGAACAGCATAATGAACCGCTACGACAACACTTATGAATACTGTGGAGAGGAGTACCTTGTCTTAACTGATTCAGAGGCGGACGATGAATGGGATTCTGTTTTGGATAACTATATTGATGAAATTATCATGCCAGAGATTCCAGACCACCTACAAAGTTATTTTGATGAAGGAGAATGGAAGCGTGACGCAAGATGTGACGGCAGAGGCCACGCCCTGAGCACTTATGACGGGTGTGAATACGCAGAAGAAGTCAATGACACTACTTACTATATTTATAGATTATAGTTTTGATTGATTTTTATTTGAGGGTTTACAATTCTTAATGAAATTAAGTAATTAACCCCTTTTAAAAAAATAAAATATGTAATTAATTAAAAATTATGGGTATATATATAATATAAGCATAATTTAAAATAAAAGGATAAAAATATTATGAACACTTTAACTAAAACAAAATTACAAGATATGCTACCATCTAAAACAAATGGTATGTTATTAAAGAATATCTATAGTGCTGAAAATGCAATAGTAACAACGGCAAAATGTGAAGTATTAAAACTAACTAAAAGGACTAAAAGCCTAATGAAAAAGATTAGTAAAGTTTTATCACCTAAACAAATTGTCGAAGCTATTAAGCAAAGGGCTAAAAAGTTTTTAAATAAAGTAAGTACTAATAATAGTATTGATACTATAGTAAATAAGTACAACACAACTGAACAGCAAAAAAGAATTGAAAAAGATTTTTTAGATGTACTTAATGAGATGGAAAGGATAAATATATAATGACTTATAAAAGTAGAACATACAAGAGAGATAATAAACAATACCTTAAAAAGGTAAGTTATAAAACTTTGAAAGATGTCTTTAATCACGAGGTAAATTTTGAGTTTGCTTTTAGAGATATTAGGGATTACTTAGATAAAAAGTATCCAGACGTATTGAAAGAATGTATTATTGAAATACTTTCTAATCCTAATGATTGGACCATAGCAGAGTTACAAGAAATTTGTAATTATGAAGGAACTTAATATATAAGCAATAAGGATAAATAAAAGATTTTATAAATAACTCTCGCAAGGTTATATAGTTTCAAATAAGCCGTAGACATTTTGCAATGACCCTTTAATATTTTATCCTTATTTTGTTTCACATCTTTTATTTTTTTTTTCTACGGCTTTTCTTTTTCTTTTACATAAAAGTATGATAACAATATAATAAATAATAAAGGAGGCATTACAACAAATGGAATTAAATATAATTTATAGAGATACCAAAGAACTAATAACTATGATAAAAGAATTAAATAATACAAATATAAAAATAAATTTATGCGCATCAAATTATAATTGTAAAGAAAATCAAGAAGATATTACTAACAAACTAGCTAAAATAGTTGGGAAAGAATCGCAAAAATTTAATAGTAAAAATAAAAACGGAGTAAAAATAGTTGAGCCTAATTTTAATAGAAAAGATTATTACACACCTACCGAGATTAGACACAATTATAGATATTGGAGTTTAGCAACAATATATAATTTTATTAAAGAGATGGAAAAAGATAACAATCTTTGTAAGTATATTAAGAGGATACAGATGCCAAAATCTAATAGGTATTATATTCAAAAACAGGGATGGTATGAATTCTTGCAAAGAAGATGTGAACACATAGAAAAATAAAAAGGAGGATTATAATATGACAACGAATAAATTTACTAAAATTATTTTGCACTGGACCGCTGGCGGATATTATCCCAACGCAACAGACTTACAACACTATCATTTTTTAATTGATAAAGACGGCAATATTCACAATGGATTATTTAAGCCTGAAGATAATTTAAATTGTAGTGATGGATTATATGCTGCACATTGTGGGGGTGGTAATACGGGAGCTATCGGAATTGCATTGTGTGGTATGGCAGGCTATAGGAATAGTAAACAACCTGGAAAATATTTTATTACAAGAAAACAATGTGAAACTATGTTTAGGTTAGTTGCTGAACTTTTGAGGAGATACTCTCTCGACACTACATCTATAAAAACACATGCCTTGTTTGGGAGGGAAAATCCAAAAACTACCTCTTTTGGGAAAATAGACATAACCGCTCTGCCACCTTGTTATGACGTCGATGTGACAAAAGCTGTAATAAACGCACGTGGAAACAAAATTAAAGGTTATAATGATTTCATAGTATCTAAAGTTAAATGGTATTTATCAAAAATGTAATAAGGAGTTTTTAAAATAATGGGATTATGGACAGCAATAGTATTAATATTTTTAATTATGTACATAACTACTTTGGCAATAAGTAATATATAAATATTAAATGAAAGGATAAATAAAATGAAAAAAGTTGGCATTGTAAGTGATAAGGAATTGTTGAAAGTTATAGATGAAGTGGTAAGAATAGGTTATAATAGATTACAAGCAACAGAGTTATACCGATTAGACAATACATTTTATGATAGGGAAGAATTTAAAAATGATTTATTCTTGTATGTAAAATCATCAAGTTTATTAAAAAGATTTGATAGTTCAAAGAGTTCATTAAAAACATATATAGTAAATTATGCTATACCTACTTTAGTTGATAAAATAGTCAGAGGTACAGGACAGTTTTTATATAAAAGCAGTAATTACGCTAAACACAAAGTAGAAAATAGACAAATGTCTTTTGTTTATTTAGATAAATTAAATGCTGATAGTGACTCTTGGGATAGATTGGAAGCTAGTCCTAAAACTAAATTGAGTGATAATTTGTTTTACAAAAAAGGATTAAAAGCTATATTAAAAAAGATGTTAAAAGAACATCCGCACTTAACACCGATAGAGAAAACAGCTTTTAATAATATAATAAACGAAAACGATAATAATAGTGAACCTTTAAAAAATTACACCACAGAAAAAATAAGAAGGTTTATGAAATCAAGATATAATATAACTAAAATTAGTGATATACCAGTTAATAAACTAGAACTATACTAAGGAGGATTTTTGAATATGAATTACGATTATACAATACAATATGATAAAGATTTAGTGGACGGGAGAAGCGTCATTACGGTAAAATGTAAAGAGGTAAAGCTACAAGACTACGTGGCTAGAAGATTACAGGATAGTATATTAGATGATATGTCCGATGTAAGTTTTAATAAAGCATTTGCTTTTATTAATATTAATGTTAGTTCTACAAATGACTATTCTAGCTTAGTTGAAATACTGGTAAAAAAGATTGTAGATGATTTTAAAGAAAATTGGGAAAACAAAAACTTGCTTGAAGTTTGCTATCTAATGCCATCATCGTTAGAATGTAATGACTTGGATAAATTTGGAGATTATTAAAAAGATGGAACCAATAAAAGATAATAGCGTATTTTATAGCACACTATATAGTATAATATGGAGGAATACATTATATGTTTTATATGTTTAAAATTACAAAAACTGGATTAAAATATTTAGGAATATCACCAGTAGAAAAGAAAGAAAAGAATATATTATATGCAAGCGAAAATGACTTAGGACAAATTGCAATTGATAGTATTACAAACATTAAAGATATAAAAGATTTGAAAGGGATGATATAAATGCGTTGCATTAAGTATGATGAGAATACTGGAGAGTGGTTTGAACCTTGGGAGTGGGATGATTGGCTACAATCTATGGATAAAAATCCTGAATATGACAAAAGAGGTAATTATATTCCTATGGAATACAGAGATGACAATCCAGTATATGACGAATATGAATATTATATACCTTTAGAATTAAGAGAGGATATAAATAAAAATAAATGACAGTAGTAAACGGAATTATAGGAATAAGCTTATGGATGATTTACAAAGTGATATCAATCTTTTAAATATTTATGACTTAGAAAAAGAACTTAAAGGAAAGACAGTTAAATATTCTGGTTTTGGATTATTATTTTGTTTCGGGAGTTCTTTTGTCTCTAAAGTTATAATGGCTAAAACGAGACAGTTTGAAGGAGAGATAGTACCATCTCATGTAGCAATGATATATGGAAGCTTTGTTTTTGAAAGTACTACAGATGTCGTGCGAATCAATAACAAAGAAGTAAAATCAGGTGTAAGAATGTGGCTATTGAAAGACTTCATTCAAGCTGAGAAAAACAAACTAACTAAATATTATTATTATAAAACTAATAAATTCGATAAAGATATGATGTTAGAGTGTTTACATCTACCGTATGGAAAAGATAGTATAATAGATTTTGTTTTAAAAAATAAATCTGAAGGAACTAACACTAACGGTTTAATATGTAGTCAGTATGCTAATAAGTGTACTAAATTAAGTAAACAAAGATGTCCTTCCCCAGCGGATTTGTTTAGAATAGTAAAAGACTTGAGAAAGGAATAATAATGGGAGATAAATGGCACGAATACAAATATTATAGATTTAAACGTAATGGCAAAGATTGTTATATTTGGTTTAGAATAGATAAATTCGATGAAACAATTTTTAATTCAGCAGTACATAAAGTATCATTAAATATATTTAGAATATTAAAAACTAAGCATTATTTATCTTCTCATCACTTATATATCTAAGAAAGGAATAATAATAGAATATGATTAACGAATATACATTTTATTACAGCTGTAGTGAATATATAGTTAATAAACCTGAAGAGACATATGATGTCAACGGACACGAAGTATCTAAGGATATCTATGATGAATTATATTGTAAAGTTGTAAAACAATATGAACCATATACAACACAAAAGTGCTATTGGGATGACCACATAAGTGGTGCTAATAGTTATAGTAGACTTACTACATTTAAAAGAAAGGAACATTAATTAAATGAAAGATTTTATTATTACAATTACAGTATTAACAATAGCTTTATTATTTTGTTTAGCACAAGACGCTAAAGCTACAGTAGCTTATGACAATATGGATAGTAATTTTGAAACTATCGTTAAAGGCACAGACTTGCAAAAGATTGAAACTTGGGAGCAACCTAGAACTCAATACACACCAGGGAATTTAAGAAGTCAATATCAAATTAGATTCAGTGGTAAGGATGGGAGTAATAAATATACATCTTATACTTTACCTGTAACAGATTATGATACTTATATAACATCAATAAGTAAAGATGCAGAAACTGGTAAAATGTACGTGCACGATAATGCAGGTAGAAAAATATTAACTGGTATTGATAACGCTGCACAGATAGAGCAATTAGGAAGTGAAGTAAATACCAAAATAGAACAGACTAATCAATCAGTTCAGAATGTAAATAATAAAGTAATTAAAGTACAAAGTCAAGTACGCAATGTACAAAATCAAGTAAACAATATTCAATCTCAAGTTTATAATAACTCTCAAAAGATAGATAGATTAGATAATAAACTTGAAGGAGGATTGGCAACAGTTACAGCTTTAACATCTTTACATCCTAATCCACGTAGTAATGAAAAACTAGAAGTGTCTGTCGGTGCTGGTATGTATGCAGATAACGTAGCAGGAGCTATAGGAATATTCTATCATCCTAATGACAGAGTACAAATAGGAGTTGGAGCTTCTTATGGTGGAGATTCACAATTTGCTGGTAATGTTGGTATAACCTTTGGACTAGGAAGGAGAAAATAAATGAACGCTGTATTGATTACATTACTGGTATTGTTATTAAATACTATATTAGGATGTATAACAACTTATCATACATTTAAAAGAATTACTTTAGCCGATTTAATATCCTCTAGTATTAGCGGAATATTCGTGTTCCTTTTTGAGACAATTACTGAGATAGCAGATATAATTGAAAGAAAATGTAGCAGAATTGTTTTATTCAAAGTGGATGAATAGTATATCAAATTAAGAATTGTAAATATCGTAAATAGCAATTAGTAAATATTATAATTAATTAGAATATAATTATAGTATGTATATTCGAAAGGATAAATATTATGCTAAATAAGTATGAATTTAAAATACTTAATGATAGTGTAAACGGTAAAAGATTTGTAGTTAATAAACATTATACAAGTTCTAGAGTCTTTTCAACTTTATACTATACAACAACTAGTAGTTTAGATTATAAATAAGAATATAAATTTAAAACAGACTTTACAAGTGGAGACTTTTTTAAAAAGAATACAACTATAGAATATAAAAGAATTAATAAAGGAGGAATTTAGTAATGGCTTATCAAAGTAAAGCAACAAAGGCACAACCTAACGTAGTTGAAGGACAATTAAAATGTCCACAATGCGGAGCAGACTTAAAATTAAATGAAGGAGCTTACGGTCCTTATTACGGATGTACTGCAAGATGTGGTTATAATATTTCCACTAAGCAAGTAAAGGTAGATGTAAATACAAACGCTACACCAGCTACAACTACAGCGCCTAAATCAGTAACTACAAATAGAACAGTATCAACTAAAAAAGGTTTAACTGCTACAGATATTAGAAAATATTACGATGAAGTAATGGCAGAGTTTCACGATGAAGTTGATAGAGGATTCTTAACTGGAGAAGATATCAGAGCTATAATGAACACTTTAATTATTAATAACAATAAATAAAAGGAGTAATTAATATGTTAACAGATAAAGAAGCAGAAACTTTAATAGAAGCCAGAAAAGTTTTGACAAAACTAAGAGACACTACTACTGGTAGTAGAGAAGCTATTACTTTTTTAGATATAGTTTTAAATGATATCTATGAAGGATGGATAGACCATATTAATAAAGAGTAAAGATAAATGGACGAATTAAAGAAGCAACAATCTGAAATACTTGAACAACTAAAACAACTCAATATATTAACAAGGGTAAATAATATTCTAATGAGTAAGATGATATTGCAAATGCAAGTAGTTAAAAGAGAATTACATTTACCTAAGTTAGTTCCTTTTACGAAATTTGAAATACTGGATGATGATTACCAAGAGTTGATTAAAGAGTATGGAAGAAAAGATGTAGATAAAGCTCTATATTTCCTGGATAGACAATTGCAAAAGAATAAACTAAATTGTCCGCATAATATTAAAAGGTATATTACAAACAGATTAAAGAAGTTAGCTAAGAGTAAACAACTAAGAGAAGAAAAAGAAAAAGAATTAAATGAAGAAAATAGTCAATAAATTATCTCCAAAAGAAGAATATAAATATCTGTCAAGGTGCATATATTATGGCAAGCTAATCGATTGGGAATTCGTCGAGGAAGCTATGGTATTAAAATTAAGTGTGTACACTGCTACTAGATATTACGGTAGTACGGTAACTATTAGAATCTACGTACCAACAGATATGGAGAATGATTTATGTGATAAGCTCATTGTAGGGGATGAATATTTTGTAGTAGCTGCACCTTATAAAGTTAATATGCACAAGAACTATAAGTATAGAGTAGATTTATTATTAAATATATTTAAGGAGATTTAGATGTTTATAAAGTTAAATAGCAATTATATAAATTTAGACAATATAAAAGGCTGTAAGTTTTTCACAGATGATGAGGATAAACTAAGAAAATTTAAAGTTTATTTTGTTGACGGAACTGCTAAAAGATTTACAGTAGATAAAGACACTGAAGAGATTATAGACTTATTCCTAATTCCTGGAGATGATGATAACAATGAAGACAGTTAAAATACCTACAACTATGAAAGAGTTAGACGAACTAATAGCAAAAGATTTTAATATGACCTATTACACTCTGAGATTATTAGAACATTTCGAAAGATTAGCTATTATTTTAATGTTACTATTCATATATGGGAGACTTGTATAATGGCTAGGAAAGAATCTCTTGACCACGGTAAAGATGATTTAACGATGCTTATAGAATTATTAGTTACTCTCACTCCTACCCAACAAAAGAGTTTGTATGAAGATTTAAAGACTAGATACACAAACAGAAAACACACAAAGATATATAATGAATTGGGAGAGATTGACAAAGTAAACGGCAAAGTAAGATTAACCGAGCATCAATATAAATCTTTACGAGTTAAGTATGGTGATAGTTATATGAACAAAGCCTTGCAAGAGATGACTAGATACATAAATTTTTTAGAAACTCATCAAGACGAAAGCAAATATAGAAGAAAACTAGAAGACTTGAATAAAAGAAGTCACTGTAAAGAGTTCGAGTTTGGTGGATGGGTTTATGAGAAATGTAAATGTTTTATCTGTAAACAAGAAGGACTTGAAGAAGTAAGGATAAATCCTTTCCTCATAGATGATATCTCGGTAGCCAGAAAATATATAGAGTCTTTACCAATGTCAATGAGAAGACAACCTGATGTTATGTGGATTGTTGAGAAATTTCCAGAACTAAATGATTTATTGGAGGAGTAGCTTGTGAGTAAAAAATCATTTGGATTTAAAGTACGTTTAGGATTTAATCACGCTAAAACGCTTGTGAGTCTTTTAAGGCTAGTAGCTTCTAGATTGAGTCGAGCAATAGAACTTAAAGATATAACTCCAGAACACAATTTAACTGGAATTGAAATAGTAGACAATGAAGATTTTAGTTATTCAATAATATTTAATCTTGATGATGAACTTTCTATACAAGAAATACTAGATAGAGCAATAACCAGAAAAGAATAACTAATGAAAAGTATAGAAGAGATAATAGAATTATGCAAAAATGCAATAAATGAGTGTAATACTTGTAATGGCGATTCCGAAATTGATTGTATTGATTGTACGCAAGGTGGGAAAGCGGAATTAGCACGTCAGATATTAAAACTATTACGGGAGGATAACAAATGAAAAATATAGAAGATTTTGATTTTTATCAACGTGAATCAATAGAAGATATGTATAAAATATCAATAGATGACCTTGCCGCAGAGATGTGCCGCAAAACTCGTATCCGCTGGGAACAAATGAATGTCGAGAATGCTAAGACTGAGACACTTATAGCAGCTAGAGATATGATACAAGAAGAATTAGATAAAAGATTGAGGTAACAATCAATGACTAATGAATATAATGATGTTATAAAAATACGAAAGTTAATTGAAGCCTTACATATGTATGCTTTATATGATATTAGTGTTAAAGAATTGAACAACTTAATTAAATTATCAGATAATATTGAGGATTTAACTCATAATATAATTTGCTATGGAGATGAAGATGAATGAAATAGAAAACTATAAGGATTGTACAGATTGTGTATACTTTGATATAGAAACATTTTACGGTGTTTGTAATAAGCACTGCGAAATACTTAACGATGAAGAACCTTGCAAAGATTTTGAAGAGGACGACAATGAATGAAATAGAAAAGATGCACAATAATTGTAATTTACTAAAACCTCACGCTTGGTCTTGCAAGCTTGATAGAATTGGAGACGGAGAAATATGTGAGCTTGAAAAAGAGGTATTACATTGCAAAAATTGTAAATATTCTAAACAAGAGTATTATCATGAACCATTTACTACAGAGAAGCAGGTTGAGTTGATTAAGTGGTTGGCAAAAATTGGAATAAGAATTGATAAAGTAAATAGCGAATTTACCTTTTCAATCTTTGGCATTATCAGCGATTTTTCTTCCTTTGAAGAAAGTTTAGCAAATTTAATAAACAATATTTGGAAAGACTTAACAGAAGAAGAAAAGCGACAGGTAAAGGAGATATTAGAATGAGTAGTAAATATATTATAAAGAATTGTCCAGCTTGTTGTAATTATAAGGGCAAATATGGCTGTGAAGATAATCACGATAAAAAAGGTAGAGACACTTATTGTAAATGTATCACCGATTGCGTATTAAAACAGATTGTAGAGAAGTGTAAAGGAGAGCATGAAAAAGGAGTAGATTATATGTTTTGGATTGATAAGTTTGCACAAGAAATTTTACAACTTTTAGAAATACAGGAGGAATAAGAATGAAGACATATTTAATCTGGAAGAAAATAACTGGCAGTTTTAGAATATATGATACAGATGATAAGGCAGCAAAAGAATTACTATCTAAAGAAATTACATATAGAAAGATGAAAGAAGGTTTTGAATCCTTACATCCAGTTACTAAAAGATATGGAGAAATTTCTGATATTACATTTTTAGATATAGAAAAAATTAGAAATTGTTATGAGTTCACTGACAGTTATGAGTTTGCTGACGATTATTATGTTACTGGAACTTACACGATAAGAACAAATAAGTTATTGTCAGTGTTAGATAAAATAGCAGAAAGATATAATTATATAAAGAAATATGGAATAAGTTTTTCTGAATTAATTTATTTAATTAAGAATATAATTCAAATATTAGAAACAGACTTTAAAGATTTAGAAAGAAAGAGTCTGTTACAAATTAAAGAGGACTAGCAAATGACGCTTATTAAGAGAACTGAATATTATGTAGTATATTATACCCCCTCTTCTTTGGGCACTAAGAATCCAAAATACTCTTCCTTGGTTTTTGCATCCCACAATTTTACAAAAGAAATTCTAAAATTGACGTTATCCCAGGGTTATTAAGTTAAAATTAGAATTATGGAATACTTATATGAAAAATAATGAAGACCTACAATTAAATAATCCAATACCTATGCGGTTTATGCCAATACCTTTTACGGATGGGATAGAAGAAATTTGCAGAGATTTAAAAACTAGAACAGAGAAGGGTAGCATAACCTATGGAGTAGAGATATTAGATGAGTGCTGTGAATATATAAGACCTGGAACTGTTACGCTAATAATGGCAACACCTAACACGGGTAAGAGTCTTATAGCTCAGCAAATAGCCGTTAACGTAGCTAAGCAAGGTCAGGATGTTATATTCTCTTCTTGTGAAATGTCAGCTGGTTTATTAATGGAGAGAGAGTTGAAAAAGATAGCAGGAGTCACTACATATCAATTAGTAGAAGGCTACAAAAAATCTCCTGAAGGAATAAGTAAAATGTTGAATAGTTTTATGCAAGATGAAAACTATAACTATATTCAGCGAATTAAAGTACAAGATATTGGAGGTATACATATCGATGACTTACTGAAAATATATGATATGAATCCTGATTGTAAATATTTCATAGTAGATTACATTCAAAGAATTAAAGGGAATGGAAATACTGAGTACGAACAGTTAAAAGATGTATCTTACAAATTGCAAATATATGCAATGGAAAATAAAAAGTCCATTATGGTATGTGCTCAGATACCTAAAACAAATGAGAATGAATGCAGAAGCGGAAGAGATTCTTCCATAAATTTTCAAATGTTAAAAGCTAAAGGTGCTGGCAATATGGAGGAAGATGCTCATATCGGTATTAAGATGGCTGAGCAATTAGAAGGCAATCAAAGATATGTATTAATCAACTTATCTAAAAATAAATACGGAAGTAAGAAGTTTGTTACTTATAAATATCAAATCACCCCACGATTAGAATTTAAGTTAATAGCAAGAGAGGTCTAACTGTGTACGAAAATATACCTAAAAATTTATTAAAAACTTTAGCTCTTACTACAATCACAAATCTAGAAGTGAATGTTAAGAAACTACTTTTATATTTGTGGTTGGAATTTCAAATTGTAGTACACATTAAGCCTGTGATTTCGAAGTTTGAAATAGATATAATACATAAAGGTCTTAGAGTGAATAAGAAGCCAATAATAATTAAAGATATAAAAGACGTTAAAAAATTAATAGATAAACAGATAAAAGAGCATTTAGTTAAAAAGAAGGAGATTGACAAGTATGACAAATAAGAAAGAACAAGAAAAAACTGTAGATGTAGTTACTGGAACTTTTAGCTTTGCAGTACCTGTAAAAGATATTGAAAAGTTAAAAAAGAATCCTAAGAGTAAATTAAAGAATCGCTACGGGCAAATGTTTGTAGATAGATTAATAAACATAGATTTATTAAGAGTTGTTACAAAAGAAGAAGAATAATCATAACTTTTAAAAATATTTGTTATATAATTATAGTATAACAAATGAATAAAGACTTATTTGAATTTTGCTTTTTTCATTTTTATCCTTTGACCAAGAGGGGATAGACCTAGGAAAAATCCCCTCTATTTTTTTTATTAGTAATATATAAAAGAGGAATGTTAAGTATGAATTATGTTTTATTAGATTTTGATGGATATGTAGTTAAAAGCTACTATGCCAGTATAAGTAAAGAGAAAGAAGGTAATGATACTCCTCTTGATATATTAACAAGTCTAGAGGAGGAAACTATAGAGAGAGCTAAATCTTTCTTTAATAGTGAAGATTTATGTGTGTGCAAGATAATGTCAGGGCATACATTTAAGAAGGATATATTCCCTGGTTATAAAGGAAAAAGAAAAAAGGATGAAGAGTTAGGAAAGTTCAGAGATTGGATAAAGGAAAATTACGATGGAGTTTTAGTTGCGGAAAATTTAGAGGCAGATGATTTAATTACCTTTATAAATGCTATGTCAGGATATTCAAGTCTAGTATTTTCGGACGATAAAGATTTAAGAAAATATAATCCTATTACAGGAAGAATTAATCCTACAGAAGATATTGTAGAAACTTATGGAGATTTACTTCCAGAACAATTAGTTCAAATGATTACTGGAGACTCTATAGATAGTATAAGAGGAATATATGGCAAAGGGGAAGTATACGCTAGAAAATATTTGGATAAAAATGGATATACATTTACAAACGTAATTAAAGCATTTAAAGAGAACAATATAGATATAGATGAATGTTTTAAAAACCTTGTTGAGGTCATTCCTTTAATACCAGAATTTATAGATGAAGATTATGAGCAAGTATGCTTAGATGCTGAAGAACAATTTATTATTAACGGCAAATGGGAATACGATACAACAATGAAACTTATTGAAGGATTTATGAGATGCATTAATAAACAAGTAAAGGAGGTTTATATTAATGACGACAAGAATTAAAAAACAATTTGAGAAAGAGTATACAGAATTTCAAAAAGAATTCGCAATGTCTTCAAAACAAAAAGACTATTCTGAAATTGATAAAAATTTGTTCGATACTATTATAAATGAAATGAAAGGAAAATTTAAACGTGGAAGAAAATCATAGAAGAGAATTAGAAGATTTTATATCACCGTCAGATATGCTCGTACTTGATATTATTTCTTCATCAATTGATGCAGTAAGAGCTTCTGTAGAAATGTTTCGAGATAGGAATTGTCAGCAATCTATAGCTTCCTTACATTTTGGCACTATGGCTGCATTTTTCTGCGCACTTTACCCAGAATTGCAAAATGTTGACAAAGTACAATTATTACATTTGTGTAATGCAGTACACGATACTTTCGTAGAGTTTATCGAAGACAATAATAGTAATAACGATGAGGAGACATAAATAATGATAGTTCAAAAAGACTTACCAGTAATAAAGGAAGATATTACTACAGGGATAGTATTAATTGGTAGCGACTTTCACTATCCTTTTCAAGACCCTTTAGCAGTAAAAGCTTTTTTGGATAGAGCTGAAGGATTACAACCTTCTCATATAGTTCTTAATGGAGACCTCTTAGATTTTTACAGACTGTCAAGATTTTCAAAAGGGGAAGGAAGAAATCCTAGAGATGAAATTGAGATGGTGAGAGAGATGTTACAAACACTAAGGGGACTATGTCCTGAAAGTAAAATATACTATCCAATCGGGAATCACGAAACTAGATTAGAGAAATATGTGTATGACAAAGCTCCTGAAATTGCTTGTATTATGGATAACTTCTATGAAATATTAAGCTGTGAAGATTTAGAAATACAAGGATGCTCTAAAGTTATTTTTAACAACGAATTTGTGTGTAAACACGGGCAATTGCTTGGAAAGAAATCAGGATTATCTGCAATAAAAGAATTAGAAAATTCTTATACTAATGGAGCTACAGGACATACTCATAGATTGGCTAAGTTTATAACAAGAAAAGCTGAGAAGAAATATGTATGGCTAGAAACTGGATGCTTATGCTCTTTAAAGCCTGAATATATGTTAGACCCTGATTGGCAACAAGGCTTTGCAGAAGTTGCATTTAAAAATGGAAAATTGCACAAGGCTGACGTATTTGAAATTGAAGAAGGAGTAATATTATAAAATGCCTTTCAAAAAGAAACCTACGAAAGATACTGGAGAGGAAATTGTAAAAGATGACATAGATGTGACAGAAGAACTTTGTTATGCAGTAGCTGAAGCTGTAATTAACAGAGACGATATAATAAAGACTATATCAAAAACTACCAAATGTACTAATGCTAGAGCGGTAGTTCTGCAAAAAGAAGTATTAAGTAGCCCATTGTATAAGCAGATATTTGAAGACTACAAGAATACTATGAAAGGTACTGTATACGATGACGATAGAGATACTATTATGTTGCAGTATAACAACCTTATAAGAAAAGCCACTCAAGAAAAGAAGTACGAAGTAGTAGTTAGAATATTAGATAAAATTAGAATGTTGCAAGCTATTGGGGATAAAGAGATGGAATTTAAAATGGTATTCGGTTTTGACCCTGTAATTAAAGGCTCAACATTTAATGTAAATTTTAATCTAATAGATGATAATTATAATAAAAAAGAGTAATATGGCACTTATAATATTGGAGTTTTGCTATGACGTTTATATATCCTTATAAAATATTTACCACCGCTAAGAATAAAGCTCTATATAAAGAGTCAGAACCTTGGAGAAAAATAGGGATTTATACCTATGATAAATATAATTATAACGAAGCTCGCCTAGCTACGGAAAGAATCGAAGACTCCAATATTGCCGTATTACTTGAGACTTTATATGCTAATGTAAAACTAATGTGTATAGATATGGACCATTGCTATGATAATGGAGTCATTCGACCTGAAGCTAGGGACTTTCTCTCATTTTTTGATAAAGACGATTACGAACAATCTCAATCGGGTGATGGTTTTCATATCTTTATTTTAACAACAAAAGACTTTAAAAGTTTTAAGATGGCTCTTAACGATTCTAAAAGAAACTATACTATAAAAGAAACAATGGGGTGTGACTCTTGGGAATTCTGGGCTGAGTTGAAATATATTGTAACCACAACTTTTGACTTTGAAAACAAGAACTTTAAAATTGGAAAGTATGACGATTTAATAGAAGGTCTCTATCAATTTAAGTTAGAGAAAGATAAAGAGGTAGAGAAGAAACAAGAGCATAGTAATTTTACAAACAATGTTCTTACAGTTTTTGAAGGTCAAATAGACAATGATGAAGCTAAAGCTAGAGCTGTGATATTGGGGAGAGAACCCGTCACCGATATGTATAAACTAAGAGGATGCGCAAATAAGGACGACAAATTAAGAAATCTTATTGATGCCAATGCTTCCACCGTAGACCAGTCTTCTCACGATGCTGCATTAATAGCCAAGTTATTATATTACACATTAAGTTATGAAGGGGCTTGGAACTTAGCAACTAAAACTAATTATTATCAAGGGAAGGACGAGTATCACAAAAAGAAATTTAATCGACTTGATTACAGAGAAAGAACCAATAATTTTATTAGACAAG
>Ga0326512_10000229_pt1 | contig 48047 bp, 59 predicted proteins | sample 1_2617_0518_D_FD_203652 | JGI IMG/M metagenome (GOLD analysis project Ga0326512, IMG submission 203652) | Bovine rumen microbial communities from UC Davis, California, United States - 1_2617_0518 | ecosystem: Host-associated > Mammals > Digestive system > Stomach > Rumen | place: USA...
GTGTGACGGTAAAAAGCAAAGGCGGGAGCCGACGTTCGCAATCGTAGGCGAGGGGGCGCTAGACGAGCACGCACAAGCGAAGCCCGCATGCGCCCCGTCACTCGCATGACCGCCGAACAGGACGCCACGGGTTGCATTGCCACTTGACGGGATGTTCTGATAGTGATAGTCACACAGGAACGCCGTCGAACCTGCTCCGCTTCCTCCTGCCTCGGACGGGATAATCTCGCCGCCGACGCCAAAGATGTGCGCCTTGCCGTAGCCGTCAGCCCTTGCCTCATTACCGACGTGGGCGTAGCCTGTGCCGATAGTGGAAGCGAAATTCGACGGGTTGGTAGCCACATAGACCTTGTGCAAGCCCGAGCCGCCGTTGGATTCTTCGGCGCCCGCTTCAACGAGGACACCGTCAGTCCACTGCCAAATATGACCGAACGGGTTTTCGACGCCCCTGTATCGGGGAACCATTTGGTCTTCCCAAGCGCCTGTGGTGTCGTCCTGTACGGAGTACTCGACCTGTCCTGTCCCGTTGCCGAGGCTGTCGGTGTGACCGCAGGGGACGAACGGGTTGTAACCGTTGAACGTGTTCCAACTCTCGGTTTCGTCGCCATAGTGCTGCTCGCCCGACGGGATAGCGCTGCCGACGGTTGTCACGCCGTCACCCAAGCCACCCTGTCGGTAGCCGTCCTGTGTGAGTTGTGCGTTGAACGCCGCCTGTGTGTTCAGCGTCGCATACTCGATGACGAACAGCCAATAGAGCGCTTTCTGTGTGCCGTAGGTCATACAGTTCCAAGCGTATGAGTTCGCCTTGCGGTTGCGGGCTTTCGTGCGGAAGTCGGTCAACGACAGGCTCGTGGCTGGACGACCGAGGAGTGTGCGGAACGTGCCGTCCCAAGCGTCGTTGTTGCCGCCGCCCCTGTACTGTGCCGAGGTGTTCACGACGGAAGCGAGTTTGTTGTTCGTGCGGTCGAGCGACGCTTCGTAGGCTGAAACGTAGCGCAGCGGGACAGCGTCGTAACCCGCAAGCGGGACTTCGCTGATACGGACACGGCGCTTCGTGCCGTCGGTCTCGAACTTACGATAGTGAGCGGGGATTTCGACCATCACCTGCCCCCGTGAACCGTCACGGGTCTGTCCGAGCCAAGACTGCGGGTTCAGATACTCCACGACGTTGCCGTCGTCGTCGAGCAGACAGCCACGCATACGGGACTGAATCGGAAGCGACTTATGGAGGTCGCTGTTACCGATACGGGTACAGGCGGGGCTGCTGACGGAGGTGTCGAACTCCACGCCGTAAGAACACTCCTCCTCGAGGTAGGGGAGCAGCGAGGCAAGTTTGGCTTTCTTGCTCTCGCCCGCATCGAGGACTTCCGTATAGAGTTCATACGGGTTCACGTCCGCCACTTCGGGGAGGTCGGAAAGGCGCTTGCCGTTCTGAAACGCCTCGATAATCTGTTCGAGGATAGTTTCCTGTTCGGGTGTAAATGCCATAATACTACTGATTTAAGAGTTTGAAATAGGTATTGTTGCCTGTGTTGATGAACCGCACGGCGTCGGACTTCACGAGGCGGAGGTTCTTTGCCTGTTTCCGCCTCCCGCCGAGGAGCGCCCGCAGCCGCCGTGCAACCGATATGAGTATCGTCGTCGTTGCCATTATTCGGCTTCGATGTTAGAACCGCAGCCCCAATAGATGTCGTTCGTTTCGAGGAGGCTGTCCTGTCCCGCCGCAATCTCGGCTATTGCGAGGGGCGACCAATCGTTGTAGGCGACAGGGGCGTCGGAAGCCTCGTCGTCTTGGAAACAGCGTAGGACGACAACAGTGTCGAGGGACGACACGTTATACTTCGGGCTGATGTAGATGCTGAACGGGACACCTTTCGGGAGGCTGAACCCGTTGGTGAGCGAGGTGATTTTTCCGTGCGCAACGATGCGCCCCGCCCCCATCGCTTCACTGATGTAACCTTTCTTTGGCATTGTGCTTTGATGATTTAGAGGGTTGAACATTTGGGTTGATTATAGTAACCGCATCGCCCCCGACGACGTGAACCGCAGGGCGGTTGCCGAGGCGAGGCGCAGGGCGGGTTCTGTGACAGTGACGGTGATACTCTTTGCGAGCGCCGTGTTCAGCGTCGGAACGACGTGGATTGTCGTCACGCCGACACCGAGGACGGTCAGACGCCCGTCGGGGGCGACAGCGACGCTCCTGTTGTCGCCGATAAAGATGATATTCTGACGGACGCCCGTCGGTGCGAGGACGGCACGGACGAAAAGTTCTGCGAGGTTCCCCCGTGTGATGTGAGAGGGCGCCTTGACAGCCAGCCCCGACGGGATAAGGTTCGTCAACAGCGCTTCCGCCGCAGCCGCCGCTGTGTTCGCCCGCTCCGCCGCCGTGTCAGCCAAGCCCGCCTTGGTGTTGGCGAGTGTCGCCGCATCATCAGCAAGCCCCGCTTTCGTGTTGGCGAGCGTCGCCTTACTGTCGGCGAGTTCAGCCTTGTCGTTTGCGAGGGCGGCTTTCGTGTTGGCGAGTTCGGCGGCGCTGTTGGCAGCGGTCTTGGCGTCGTTCGCCTGTCTTGTTGCCGTTTCACAGGCTGTCTTTGCGTTGTTAGCGGCTGTCGTGGCGACGTTCGCATTGTCGGCGGCGGTCTGTGCGACACCCGCCTTGGTGTTGGCGTTGTCAGCCGCATCTTCAACGAACTCCAACGACACCTTGACGCTCTTGTTCTCTGCGTCCGTGCCGATAGTGAACAGCCCACGCAGGGTTGCTGCGAGGGGGAGTTGCGATATTTTAATCTTCTTCATCGCTGTAAGGTGTTTACTGTCAATTATTTAAGCGTATCATTCCCGCCGCCGTGAGGCGTATGTTGTCGAGGCGCATCGTCGGGTAGGCGAACCTGTTCGGGCGGACATCAATGGCGTTCTCGTCGTCCTCTGTGAAGATGATGATGCCGTCCTCGGAAGCAAGCACCATATCGTCCTCGTCGATGCGGTAACTCCCCGTGAACGTGAGTGTAAGCGTGAACTGCAACCACACACGCCCCGAGGCGTCGAAATCGCTCACCGAGCAGGACTTGTAATAACAGGCGAACTCCTGTTCAATCTCGGCGACGCCGAGCAGCCGTTCGTCGGGCTGAACGAGGTCGTGCAGGAGGGCGTAATAATTCCGCCACATCGTGTCGGTGTCATCCGCCCGCAGGAGGCACGTCAGTTTCACGTCTTTCGTCTTGTAGGTGACGTTCGCCCCGCTGTCATACACAGCACCCGACAGGGTGGGGATATTCCGCAGGAGCGCCTGTTTCGCAGCGCCGCCTTTCAGAACCTCCGACAGCGAACCCTGCAGCACCCGCACACCGTACTCGCTGAACGGGACGCCGTCAATCGTATAGGCGTCGGACGGCGGTATGCCCGTGTCAACGGGCGGCGCATAGGTGTACCCGAACATCGGGAAGTCGTCGGCGAACTTGACGGACAGGAAGCCCAACAGCGGGGCTGTTTCGAGCGACGAGTGTGAAACGAGGCGGAGGCGGAACGACCGCCCGACCTCCTCACAGCGGAACTCGTGGTACGCACGGTCGCCGAGCAACGTGAGGAAATCCCCGTAACGGCTGTCGGCGCCCGATATTGCGAATTTCAGCGTCACGTCACGGGTGTTCAGCACGGGCGCTGACAGGTCGGCTTCGATGCCGTCCTCCTCCTGCCAATCGTTGCTCGTGACGGTTTTCAACGGCGGGTAGGCGAGCAGACTGTTCCACCCGCCCTGTACGACGTACACCCCGTAGGTGAGGAACACGTCAATACCGTCGATATATAAGCGCCCCCGCATCATAGTATCACAGCGTTATCGGAAACGTTCTTCACACAGGCGCAGCCGCTCCCCGCCTTGATGACGGCGACCGACCATTTCGAGGCGTTCACCACCGCTTTTGCGCCGTTCAGTAGCACAATCTCGTGCCGCTCGGTGGTGTCACAGGCGACCGTCCCGACAGTGCGCCCGACGAGGATAGCCCTGTTGGGGTTTTTCAGCGTGATGTCGCCCGCATCAATATAGATGCCGAAGCGCTCCACGCCGAAAGGCTTGAACAGGCGGAAAGTCGCCGTGTTCGGGTAACGGTGCCGTAGGCAGAACTCCATACCCTGCGGGGAGGTGAACACCTTGATAAGCCCCGCCAAGTCCTCGTCCCCACGAAGCAACGGACAGGCACCGAGTTCCCGTGCCTGTTTGACGACCAACTGAATAATGGTATTTATGTCCCGTTCCATATATCTGTAACTATTTGATTTTCACTCCTTTAAGGGCGATGTCGTTCAGCGTATCACGAACCGTCTTGATGTTCGCTTCGACGTTGGCGAGTCGGTCGGTGTTGTCCTCGATGCGCTGAACGGACAGGAGTATCGCCGCCGTGTTGCTGACGAGGATTTTCGTGTTCTCCATTATGCTGAACGTGTGACCCTGTACGGCGGTCATACGCCCGTTCAGTTCATCGACGCTCTCCTGTGACGCCTGTGCGATACCCTTGTCGGAGGCTTCACGGGCGTCAGCCGTCACCGTGAACATCGACTTCACGCTGTCGGGGAGGCTCTCCCAAATCTCGGCGAAGTCCTGTCCGACGGCATTAAGGTCGTCGGCGAAGCCCTGCATACTGTTGATGACAGCCTCCGTCCCTGCGAAGTTGCCGTCCTTGAACCACTTCGACTTGTACTTGTCGAATATCTCCCCGAGCGGGGCTTCGAGGAACTGACTGACGAGCATCCGCTTGATAACGTCAGCGACGATGTCGTTCACCTTATTGCCCCAAGCCTCTGCATAGTCCTCGCCGTCTTGGAAAGCGTCGAAGAAAGCGTCCGACAGTTGTTCGGCGATACCCGAAGCGCTGTCCCCGATGATGTCCTCGACAAGTTCGTTGATGATGTTCACGGCGTCACGACCGAGTTCTTCAATCTTCTTCTCGTACTCCTTTATCGTGTCGCTGTCACTCTTTTTCTTGTCCTTTTCGAGGTTGATTTGCTCCTGTATGAGGAGTTGCTGCTTGGCGATGTTTTCGAGGTTCTGTTTCGCCTCGTCGTACTTCCTCGAGCCGAGCGCCTTGTCAGCGGCGTAGCCGACATTGGCGTAACCCTTTGCGAGGTCTGCCGCCGCTTTCGTCAGCGCCTGTGTTTTCGCCTCGTTCAGCGCCAAGAAGAACGACGTCTGTTTGCTCTCCTTGATGATTTTGATGAACGCCTCGGCTGCATAGTACCCGTACCGCTGATAAGCATCAGCCACACGGTCAATCGCCTTGCCATACTCTAACTGCAGGCGGACGATGTCGGCGTTGTCAATCATCCACTGCAATTCGTCAATCTCTTTCTGTAAGGCTTCAATCTGTTCCTGCTTCGATTGGTCGCTGTTGAACAGGTTGACAATCGCCATAGCGATAGACAGTGCGGCGCTGATGACCGTGAGGATGACTGACGCCTTTTCGACTGTGCCGATAGCGGTCGCTGCTGCGGCTGCTGTCCCTGTCATACCCGCCGCCGACATATTCACGAGTTGGACGATGCCGTTAATCATCGACAGCGACGAGGACGCTATTCTTCCCGCCGCCTTGATGAACTCACCTGCCGTCCCGCCGATTGTTTCACCGATGCTCTCGAACTCCCGCTCCGCCTCTTGGAGGACTTTATACAGGTCTTCCCACTCCTTGATTTGGCGCTTCTGCGGGGCGACGTTCGTTTTCGCAGCCGCCTTGTTCACGGCGTTCTGCGCCTTGGTGACCTTGGCACGGGCGGCGGCGAGTTTGTTTGCGTCCTTTTCGCCGTTCCTCTCCATTTGAGCGAGTTCAGTCTGCGCCTTGGTGAGGACAGCCTGTAACTGTACGAGCGACAGGTCGGCAATTTCCTCGCACCACGCTTGGAACTCCTCCTGCCGTTCGGCGAATTGTTCGTCAACCGCCTCGAGCGCCAACCGTTCGTTGCGGTTCAGTTCGTCGGCGTTGCCCTGTGTGACACCATCCTTGAACCCCTTGCTTTCGTCGCCGTCAACATACAGCGCCTTGCGGCGGGCGGTATAATCCTTTTCGATAGCCTCCCGCTGTTGGAAATAGTCTTGAACATCAGAAAGCATATCCTCGAGTGCTTCCTTGTTGCTGCGCTCCTGTTCCTCCTTGGCGTACTGTGTGAACGCCGCCAACTGACGCTTCTGTGTGTCGGAGAAGTCCGCCTCGGTGATAGTCGCCCTGTAAGCGAGTTCCTGTTCCTTTGTCGCATCGGGGTTGGACTGACGCCACTCCAAGACCTTGTCGTCACGGAGCGTTTCAAGCCACTGTGCCTTGCGCTTGTCGTTGGCGAGGATAAGGCGGTCGTATTCGAGTTCGTTCTGCTTGATTTGCTTGTCGAACCCGTCTTTCATACCGTCGATAGCAGCCTGTCGGATTTCGAGTTCGGCTTCACGTTCCGCTATCGAGCGGGCTTTCGTGCGCTCGTCAATCTTCGAGGCACGTTCGGCGGCTTCGTCGGCGAGTTTCTGACGCTTCGCAGCCTCACGCTCGGCGGCGGCTTTCTCCTTGTCGGTGGGTTCGTTCTTCGGTGTGACGCCCGCCTGTTTATACAGGTTCTGATAGTCGGCTGTGACGCCCTCGATTTTGCTTGCGTACAGGTCGATGTTGGCGTCAATCTTTTTCAGAACGCCGTCGGTTTCGATGACCGCCTTTCTTGCTCGCTCGGCGCCCTTTTCGGTATATACCCACTTACCGCTGCGTTGGTCGACATACTCGTAACCGCCCTCGGTGGTGTGGGAACCCGAATGAACCTCGGAACCCGCCGTGATAGCCTGTTGTTTCGCTTCGAGTTGGAGTTGTCGTTCGACACGCTGCGCATAGGCTTCTTCGAGTTTCCCCTGCCAAGCGGCAACCTCCGCACGTTTCTTGAACGCCGACATCATCAGTTCCGTGTTGCGGATGAAAATGTTTTCCGCCGTGTTCACGGAAGTCACGCTGATACCGAGTTCCTTGAAAGCGCTGTCGTTCTCCTTTATCCACTTCTGCTTCTCGTGGGCTGTTTTGAGGCTCTTGTACTCTTTCTGCAGCCCCTTGTATTTCGTCATCATCGACGAAGCGGCGGCTCCGACACGGCGCTCGAATTCCTCGGCTTCCTCACGCTCCCGTTTCAGCGCATCCGCAGCCTCGTCGGTGTTCTTGCTGAACAGGGCGAAAGCGGTCGCAGCGGCGGCGACGATGCCGAGTATCAGACCGACTGGATTCGCTTTGGTCGCCATATTCAGCAGGAGCATCGCATCCTTGGCGGACGTGATGCTCTTTGTCAGCGACAGGAACGCCTGTACTTCGCCCCAAATTGCTGCAATCTTATGCGCAGCCGCAACAGCGATGACAGCCGCCTTGTACGCCCCGTAAGCGCTGATGACGGTGAGGAGAACCTTTCCGACCTCCTCCCAATGTTCGACAAGGGAAGAAACAATGCCGAGGGTGTCGCTGATGACGCCCTCTGACCGCTTTCCTATCTCGTTGAACATCTGTTCAATCGAATCCTCGATGTTGGAAATCTGCCCCGTTATGGTTTTCGACTGTGCCTCCATAAGCCCGCCGAACTTGCTGCCCTCGCCTGTGAGGGCTTCGATAGCGGCTTTCACCTCGGGGAAGCCCACCTTGCCCGCCGTCACGAGTTCACCGACCTTTTGCTTGGTGACGCCGAACTGTTTCGCAAGTTCCTCGGTGAGAGGTATGCCTCGCCCTGTGAACTGACGCAAGTCCTGTGTGAACAGGCGCCCCTGTACCATAGTCGTTCCGTACAGGTATGCGAGGTCGCCGATAGGGATAGACAAGCCCGCAGCGATGTCGCCGAGGCGGATAAGCGTTTCGTTCACCTCCTCCGCCTGTACGCCGTAGGCGAGGAGTTGCTTCGACGCCTTGGCGATGTCGGACATCCCGAACGGTGTTGTGGCGGCTGTCTTGATAAGTTGGGACATCAGTTTGTCGGCTTGCTGTTCGCTGCCGAGCATCGTCTTGAAAGCGATTTCGAGTTGTTGGAACTCGCCACGCACCTTTGCCACGTTCCTTGCAAAGTCTGCGACCTGTTTCGCAGCGAAAACGCCCGCAATAGTCTGACCGACCTTGCGGAACGATTCGTCCATCTTGGCGCCCTCCTCCTGTGCCGAGGTGCTGATGCCCCGCAGGATTCGTTTGCTCTCGGCGGCGTCGGACTGCATCTGACTGTTGTCTATGCCCGTGCCGTAGTAGATTTTACCTTTGCTCTCTTCCATAGCGCTGTGTTAATCAAAACTATCTATCAGTTGCCGTACCCTTGCCCTGTTTGCGGGGTCGTCCGCCTTGATAACCTCCTGTCCCGAGGATGAGCCGCCGCCCCGACGGTCTTTACGCTTGCTGTCATACACAGGGAGCGTCGCCCCGTACATTATCACGTTCACGTAGGACATTTCGTAAAGGACGTAGTCGGGCGTGAGGTTGAACGCTTTCATCGTCCCCGCCACGACCGCCCAAACGCTGTCGCTTAATTCTCCACTTTCTTCGTCGGGCGCAGCAGATTTATCTCGACGAGGAAAGTGGTAAGCCCGAAAAAATCACCTATCTGCATCCTCGTCAACAGGTTAGCAATCCCGCCTTGGAGTTCGGCGGGCGTGACCTCCTCGAGCAGCCAACGGGTGAGTTCAGCCTTGCGGTCGACGGTCGTTTCGACGGCGACTTCCCGCCGCACACGGATAAGCCCCCACAACAGGCGTTTTTCTTTGATTTGCGGGGCTTTCACTGTTTCCGTGAGGTGTTTTGCGCCCAACAGGAGAATCGCCCCAATTTCGCCCAAAACGGCGCAATCCTTGGCGATTGACAGGCTCTCCTCCAACACGGCGTCGGGGTTCATCTTCTCCTGCGGGAGGCGAGCGACCGCCTGTGACACGAGGATAAGTGTCGCTGTCGATGGCGGCGCCACGTTGAACTCCCGTCCGCCGATGATGATTTTCGTCGGCTGTTGGAGTATTTCAGCGCCCGCACGTTCGGCGGGGCTTTTCTTTAATTCATCATCCATAATCAATTCACTTTTGTAGCAGTTGTTGCGGGAGGGGGAATCGAACCCCCGACCTCGGGCAAATGAAACCCGTGTGCTGCCACTGCACTATCCCGCTGTTTGAAAAAGAGGCGACGGACACCTTTGCGGGCGACCGCCGCCTCGTGGGTGGGGTGGTGCTGTCCCGATTAAGCAGGAATCTGCGTAACGGTGACAACAGAGGAAAGACCGTCGGCTTCGATGACGACGAAAGCGGTACGGGGAGCGCCCGTTTCGTTGGCGGACACCTTGACAGTTGCGACCTTGGCGGCGCAAGTGACGGTACACCAAGTTTCGGAGGAGGTGGCGCTGACGTTGCCCGTCGATGTGGCGGTAACGGCTTTGCCCGTGCTGTCGGCGGCGTTGCCGAAGTAGAGTTCGGTCTTGTCGAGGGTCAGACCACCTGCGGTGTACGGCTTGACAGTCTTGCCCGCTGCGGGTTTCAGACAGCGACCGACATAGTGCAGGAGTTTGCCGTCGGCGGTGCTGTAAGATTCCTCGACACGGAGGACACTGCGGTCAATCTGTACACCCTCACAGGCGGGGTCTTCGGGGATGATACGGAAGGCGTGTTCGCCGCCGATGACACCGTCGTCATCAACGAACGGACGGGCTTCGCCTTTCTTTACGAACAGGTCGAACTCCAACTGATAGGTCGCCTTGTTGAACTTGACATCAACGAGGTCGCCGCCCTCCTCGTTGGCGGTCTTTTCGGCGCCTGCGGTGGGGGTGACTTTCGTGGTGTCTTCTTTCGGGGTGGGGAGGTCGCTCCACGCACCCGACGGAGCGCCGCTTACGGAAGTGGCGTGCTTGATAAGGCATTTGCCCCAAGAAAGAATACTCATTGCTGTAACTGATTATGGATTAATAACTTGTTGCTGCTGTGTGACAGGAAACGGGATATTGGCGTCGTCGCCGAAATACTCATATCGGAGCATCACAACGACGAAGTGCTGTTGGATTTCAGTGTCGGGTTCCGTCGTTATTGTCGCTTGGAGGGTGAACTTGTACCCCGACGCACGACAGGACAGGCTGTTTTCAACCCACCCCTGTGCGAGCCTTTCGAGGACTGCCGTCCTGTGACCGTTTTCGACGAACACGCCCCCCAAATCGATGTCGGGGACGTACACGTGGACGGTGACGACGCCTGTCTGCACTTGGGACGGAAGCCCCGCCGTGAAGATAACGACGGCGTCCTCGAGGCGGCTGTTGCGGGGGCGGTAGCCCTTTCGGTACACGTCGCCGCTGATAGCCTGTCCGAGGACGCTGCCTTTCAACAGCGCCACGATGTCACCCTGTATGTCCTTGGCTGTTTTTGCCATTTCCGTGTCTGTGTGGTGTGTGGTTACTACTTGATTTTCAGCCCCAACTGTCGAAGCATCTTCGGGACGAGGACGTCCGCTTGGAGTTCGCTGCTGTCGATGACATCATAGCCTCGTTTCTTGACGTAGTAAGCATAATTCATCCCTGCGACGACGATAAGCACAATCCCTTTGTTGTGGCGGCGGGCAAGGCTCCTTGCGAATTCCTGTCCGTCTGCCTGTCCCTCGACGCCCTCCTTTACGACGGCGAAGTCGGACATCCGAACGATGTTCCCGTCCTGCACGACGACGTAACCGATACTGCTGCGGAGGTTACCCGTTTGGTCTTTGTACGAGTTCGTGCTTCGGGCGACGTTCAATACCTGTTCGCCGATAACGAACAGGCGGTACAGGAGGGCTTTTTCGAGGCGCTTGATGCGCTCCTCGAGGAAAGCGTCTATCTGCGAGTTCGGTGTCTTTTGCTTGATAGGCATTGAACGACCTTTGTGCTTATTTGTCAAAGAACCGCCGTATTTTGGGCTTTCGGTCGTGCGTCGGTATAGTTTTACCTTTGCGACCGTTGCGCCCGCCACAGGGCTTGATTTTCGCTTACACGGTTATCCGAACCTGTCCGACAGCCTCGAGCGGTTCGACGGAAACGACGGAGAACTCCCCGACGCTGTTCCCGTCCCTGTCCGACAGTCGTACCCTGTCACCCGTGAACGTTGCAGCCTCTATCAGTATGGAGAATGAAAGTGCGCTGTAAGGCTCGCTGTTGACGGTTTTGGCAAGGTAGTCCTGTCGGACGGGTGAGAACTGACAGTCGATTTTCGCCCCCCACGTTTCTTTTGGTTTCGTGGGGAAGCCCGTCGTCGGGTTCAGCCCGCCGTCGGAAGTCGTGAGAACTTCTATCGTCCCGTTCGGTATAATCATAGCCTCGAACCTTTATACCCGTAGATTGGCTTCGGCTTCTCGGCGTCGTCCTCGAACTCGTCGTACAGTGCATTCGCTCGGTTGCGGAACTGCTGTCGCTGTTCGTCGCTGAACGAATAATTCTGTCCGCCCTGTGCGATGTTCGGGGCGAGGGAGAGCCACAGGAGGAGGTCTGCGGTAGCGAGTTTGAACGCCGCCGAACGGAGGACGTCCTGTGACGCCTCGCTGTTCAGCGTCAACGCCCGTGCCTCGCCGACCTCCACGAGTGTGCGGAGGGGGATAGGGTAGGCGTTGACCGCTTTAAGGGATTCAAGTACAGAAGCCATAACGATACCGATTTGCTACGCTGTTGGTTGCTGCCCGAGTGTGTGGCTTACTCCCAATCCACGCCGTCGGTGCGGACGTAGATGTTCCTGTATGCGGTGTCGAACACAGGGACAGCGTCAGCCTGTCCGATAGTCACCTCGCCCTGCGGCTCGGCGGTACCGTACTTCTTGATGACGGTGTGCGCACGTTCGGCACGGAGGATAAGTTCGCTGTTTTCAGCGAGGATATCGTACTGCGTGGTGCCGAGGCGCTGTGTTTCGGCAAGGATAAGGCGGTCGGAAGCGAACGGGTTACCCGAGGTCTGCGAACCGTCCTGTGCCTCACGGGTGATGCTTTGGTCGATGACAACCAACTGAACGCCGTTCAGCCAAGCCTGTCGAGCAAGCATAGCGTTCACAGCGGCGAGGTCGGGGGTCTGTGCGATACCGACAGCGTTTGCGAGGTAGGAGGCGCAAGCCTTGATAATCTGCTCGGCGGAGCAAATCTTGTAGAAGGTGTCAAGGGAAACGAAAGCGAACTTGGGGTTCAGTCCGTTGTCCTTGGCGTTCTTGATGATGGTTGCGAGGTCGCCGATGATGTCGGCGGTGGCGGCGGTTCCCCAATCCGAGGAGGTCTTCTTCTTCTGTGCGGCGTCAACGTCGTAGTCGAGGTCGAATTCGTTGGCGAATGTGGCGTTGTTGCTTGTGGTGAACGCAAGTTTACCTGCGTTGGAAGCGAGCGCCCAAGCGATGAATTCGAGTTCGGACTGTACGCCGTTGAAGCAGAAGTCCACGTCGTTGCCCCAATACTGTACGAGGGCGGCGGCGTCCTCGTCCTGTGCGAGAGCGAGGGCGGTCTGATAGTCCTTGATTTCAGAACGGGAGAGTTCACGGCTGATGCTGATGAACGGGATGTCACCCTTGGCGCTCTCGAAAATCGGGCGGCGCTTGCGGAGGATAGTGCCGTTATCAGTGTGGATGTCAGCGGCTACGTTGCGCTTGGCGAGTTGGTTCTGCAGCGTCTGCCACACGAAACCGTTCACCTTGCGGACGGGGAAGTGGGTGCCGAACAGGAACGGCTTTGCGTCGACGGTGTTCAGACGAGCCTGCACCATCTGCTGCGTCAGCCCCTGTATGAGAGTGTTTACGATTGTTGCCATTGTGCTGCTGATGATTAGTAGTTGATGATACCCTTCAACTTACCTGCGATAAGGGCGGGCAGGTTGTTGCCTTTGGTCACGCCGATAACCCAAGCATCGGTGTCGAGGTTGTGGTTGGCGATAACGGGCTTGCCTGTTCCGACGAGGGCGATAGGGGCGTACTTCAGTGCGGCTCCGCTTGCGCCCGCTTCGGCGGCGTGGAAGATGTAGGAAACGTCCTTGGTGAGAGCAACGCCGAGGGTGGTGCCGACGGTGATGCTGTCGTAGGCGCTGTTCGAGGTGTCGATGCCTGTGATAGCGTATGCGGCACCGTTTTCGGCTGCGCAGATGACATCGCCCACCTTGAAGTTGTGTCCTTTGTAGACCTTAATCGTGGTGGCGCTGTTGGTTGCGTTTGCCTGTACGATGGCGAACTTGACGACGTGTGCGACGCCGCTCACGGGGGCGCTCAGAGGGGTGCCCTCGGCGAGGAAGTCGACGTTCAGTTCAGCCGTAGCAACGGACACGCCGCCTCGGATATCAGCCACTTTGTGGACGAAAACACGAGGGAGGTTGCTGTCCTTGCGCTTGGTAACTGTCATTGCCATTGTGTTGCGAAGTTAGATGTTAACGTATAAAGGAATACTGTTAGAACGGCTGACCGTCGGCGGCGGGAGTGTCACGCTTTTCGATTGCGGACTTCTGTTCCGCCGAGAGTTCGTTCGGTGCGGGTGTTGCGTTCTGCGCTGACGGCTTTCCGAAAACAGCGCCCCTTGCGTTGGTGTCCTTGACGATGTCCCCGACCTCTGCGGTCACGTCCGTAATGAGGGTGTTGAACTCCTCGTCGGACAGGCTGTCGAGCGGGGTGCGCTCGTAAGCCTTGCGGAGGCTTTCGGGTAACTTGTCGATGACAGTAGCAAGTTTCTGTTTGCGGGCTGAAACCCTCGCCGAACCCTCGATAGCGTCGAGGCGGTCGATAAGTTTCTTCGCCCAAGCGGGAGCGTCATCGTTTCCGCCGTTAGCGGCGGGCGCTGCACCTGCGGGCGGGGTCACGGGCGGAGTTACAGGCGGCACGGAGGGCGTTCCCCCATTCCCCTCGATACGCACACCGTCTTTCAGTCCGTACTTCTGCTCATAGTTGCGGACAGCGGTCTGCTGTGCCTCGGTCGCACGGCTGTCGCCATACGATTCGATAACCTGTTGGATTGTTACCCCCGCAACGGCGGTTGCAACGTCCTCCTGTTTGGTGACAGTCTTGTCGAGTTTGTCGGCAATCCTGTTCAAAATGGCGTCACTGACCCCCACAAACTTGGCTTTCAGTGCGTCGAAAATTGCTGTTCTGAACATAATCGTAAATTTACTAAATGGTTACTTGCGCAAAGGTATTAAAAATTTTTCGATGTGTTTACATCATAATCACAAAAAATTTTCATATCTCCGTCACGGGCGCCACACTGCGGAGAAACGGCGATTTCAAATAAAATTAACTGAACCGTTAAAATTTTTCCCGAAAAGTGTGTTTTATTAAAGATAATTCACTTATATTTGCGGTGTGATTAAGTTATAAACACTTTGAGCAGTATGAAATTCACGAGCAAGCAGATTAACAGGGACTTCCGAATCAAGGTTGACGGAACGTCGGAGGACGGACGCAAACTCCACACCCTTATGGGCGTCAGCGGTATAACCGAACTGATAGGCGAAGAATTCCTCGAAAAATTCATCAACAGGGCTTACGCCTGTATGGAGGACAGTTGCTGCTGCAAACTCCGCAGGGGTATCAAGGTAACCCTCTATTTCAGATAGCCGCTATGACACAGGAACAACAATCAATCATCGAGGGCGCATTCCTCGCAGGGTTCGAGCCGAGCGCCGACGACCTCTCCGCCGCCGCCCTCCTTTCAGAAGCACAATCTTTTATTACATCATTTTTCAACCTCTAATTTCAAAGCAGTATGGAAAACATTACTTCCACCCCCAAGACCGTTCAGCAGGGACTGAACGAAGTTGTCATCAACAAAGTGCAGCGTATGATTGCCGACAAGAGCGTCGGTGTCGAAGCCACGATGAACCGCCTCGTCGCCGAGGGCAAAATCGCACAGGACTTCATCGCCCCAATAGGCGTGAACCTCAAGGTCAACGACCACCGTCCTGTTATCACGTTCGCACACGAGGCTGCGGGCGCTGTTGTGATGAATATGCCCGACGGGGCTTTCAACCTCCACGACAACGCTATCGGGCAACTCGCCGACCGTATGGGAATCCCGCAGCGCTACCTCCGCACCCTCGCAAGCGGCAAGGATTGGCAGCGTGACCTCGCAGCCACGCTGTTGAACGAACACAGCGGTTGGACGGAGCGCAGCCGTGTCCTTATCCGATGCGTCGGGATGCAGGTTCGTGGCGTCCTTTCGGACAGTTACCGCCGACTGAACAGCGTTGACATCTTGACGGCTTTCGTGACCGCCGCCGCACAGCAGGGCGCTGTTGTTGCCGACGCCTATATGAACGACACCAAGGTTTGGGCTGAAACAATCCTCCCGCAGCCGTTCATCGTTCCGACCGCCAACAACGGCGACGTCGTGATTTTTGCGGGCGCACGTTTCAGCACCTCCGACTATGGCGACGGTTCCGTTGATATGCGTTCGTTCCTGTTGAACGGCGCCTGTCTGAACGGTATGGTTCGTGAGAGCGTGATGCGGCAGGTTCACCTCGGCAGCAAACTCCCCGACAGCCTCGCCCTCTCGCAGCGCACGTATGAACTCGACACGCAGACGACCGTGTCCGCTGTGACCGACCTCACCGTCGGGCTGTTCAGCAAGGACAACCTTATGCGCAAGGCGTATGAGATACAGGGCGCCTCCGCTATGGAAGTTGACCTCGACAACGAAATCAAGCGCCTCACCCGTGACGGCGGGCTGTTGAAGTCCGAGGGCGAGGAGGTTCAGAAGATTCTGATGAAGAACGACCCGAACGACGGCGTACAGGGCGGCAGCACCCTTTGGAAACTCACACAGGCTATCACTGCCCACGCCCGTGACCTCTCTCCCGAACGTGCCCGTGACTTACACGAAATCAGCGGCGCCCTCCTCGGACGTGTAAAACTGCCCGCATAGGTAACCGAACGCCCGCCACAAGGCTTGATTCAGCCCGAGGCGGGCTTATTATCATCCACGCAAAACCCCACGACAAGATTATGGAACTGAAATTGACTATCGAAATGGTACAGCAGCGCAACCGTGCTGCAGGTAAGCACTTCTTCGACCACGAGTGGATGCAGCACTTCGGGACTGTCATCGAAACCCAACTCCTCGATAACCTGTGTTTCGTCACCTCGGAACAGGACAGGGGCGCCCGACTGTCGGACGGCTCCCTGTGCCAAGTATGGGACGGGGAGCGCCGCTATACCGTGCGCTGTTTCAACCCCCGCACCTCCGAGATTGAAACCGTCGGCGAGTTCGGGCAGTACAAGACGCTCCCCGAAGCCGTTGCAGCCGCCCGTAAGCACGGTGCGTGAAGCAAAGGTGAAGCGTTGCTTCGTTTTGCTTGAACCAAAGCGAAGCAAAATGAACCAAAGTAAAGTAAAGGAAAGGAAAAGAAATGAAAAGAAAGGAGATATGATTATGGCAAAAGACGAGTTCATTTACAGGGTGAGTTTCACCGAGCCGCCGTTCGAGGGGAACCCCGACAAGACGGATTTCTTCTTTGGCTCCCTGTCGGCGATATACCAAATCTTCACCCCGAAGCAAATCGGCTGTAAGGTGACACGCCTGTGGAACCTCGGCGTCAGTGACGGGAAGCCGTACACGAACAGGCAGGGGACAGTGACAGTCGCCCGTGAACCCCTCGAGCGGAAACACAGCGCCGCCAAAGCCGAGAACCGCCCCGATTTCGGGCTTTCAGAGGACGACCGCTATAACACTGCGTCTGAATAAGGAACGCCCGCCACAGCGGGTTTTCGAGAAAAATTACTAACTTCGCAACACTATGGCAGAACACAGAATCCCAAAGAGGGTAACAGCCCTCGCACAGCGCCTCGGCGTGACGCCCGTGTTCGTTGGGCGTGACGGCGGCGCCGACATCTACGACGCCAACGGCGCTGTTTCTTCTGATACTCCGACGGGGCTTCCCGTGATGATAAAAGACGAGCGGGGGCAAGCCTCGCTCGTCACAGGGACGGACGCCCTGTTGTTACTTGGACGACTTCCGTAGCCGTTCAGCCAACTTGGGGTTGACAAGGGCGTTGTCGATTCTGCGAACACCGAGGCGCCCCCTCATAGATTTCAAGTACGGCAACCGAATATCTTCGGCAATCTTGTGGGTTTGCGGGTCATACCACACGAGGTTGCCGTTTTTCTGTCTTTCAACGATAAAGACGTGGCTCCCGCCGTTGTCCCACTGACAATAGACCTCGTAACGCCCGACTTCCGTCGTGTGCTTCACGATGAACTCCTCCCTGTCTTTGATGCCCGTAAACGTGCTGCGCTCCGTGTATTTCAGCGGCTTCCCGTCGGGCGTCAAGAAACGGCTCTCGTCCGTGATGCCGTTGCGCCCCGCCCAATCCCAAAAGTAGTTCTTCTCGCCTTTCGGGGACGGGAGCGCCTCGATGTCGAAGCCCCGCCGACGGAGTTCGTAAGCCGTCGTGCAGGTTTGGCAGTTGTGGTGGTAACCAGCCTTGACGCTCTCCTCGGTGTCACGGAACAGCGGGTTGCAGTGTCCGCCGTCCGCCGCCCCGAACGGCATAATCTGTCCCCGCACGACAGGAAGCGCCTCGTTCAGCGCCCGAATGTTCTCACGGAGTTCGGGCGTGAGCGTTTCGTGTTCCCTGTTCCACTTCATCGCCTGTTCGTATTCCTCAAACGTCGGGTAGGGGAGTTTCGTCGCATACTTCCGCAGGTAACGCCCTGTGTATTGCGGATTGTCGGACATAAAATACGGGACGCTGTAACAGTGCTTGCTACGCTCCTCGTTGTCTTTCATCCACGCCTTGAACTCCTGCGGAACGTCGGACACCGTGTTGGCGCTCTCCTGTAAGGGCTGTTCCCCCCGCAGGATGCGGTCGGTGTCCCGTTCGATTTCCTCGTCAGTTTTGAGGATTGTTTCGACGTGACAGCGGCAGTGAGGGTGCCACCCTGTGAACTTGAAGTCCTTCGGGTAACGTCCTGCAAGGTCGTCACAGATGTCGGGTTCGGGGTGGTTGTTCGACAGGACTATCTTGATACCCACGACGAAGTCAAGGTCTTGCCAACGCTCATAGTCCGCCGTGCGGTAGGCGATGTTCGTTTCGGTCACAGCGAGGCGGCGGGCGTTCTTGTACGAGGAACGGTACACGCCCTGCCCGCTGTGGAACTCGGCGGCTCGTTTCGACAACTGCAGTTCCCCGTGTTCGTCCCGCACACGTCTGAACAGTTTGTCGGGGTATTTCAGATACTGTTGAAGTTCACGGCTCATTTCGGCGGCTGACAGTCCGCCCCTTATCCCGACATCAAGACCGAGTTCGATTTCGCCCTTGAATTGGTCTGTGTACCGCCACACCCTGTCGGACAGTTTCAGTCCGCCCGTCTTGCGCCGCAGGAAAGCCTCACGGGCGTTATCGTTCGTGCTGAAATAACGGCGGTACTGTGTATGTGACAGCCGCCCGACGTTGTCCCCGAATACACGGCGGGACAGTTCGCTGTTCTTGTTGTTGGCGAGCGTCCATTCGGCGTTTACGCCGTTGACGATAACCGCCTCGACGCCCCGCTGATACTCCGCCAACAGGCGGGCGACACGCCGCTTCAATTCGGGGTGGTCTGCAAACGAGAATATGTCGTCCCCGAGGGCGCCGTCGATAGACGCCCCGAGGACGGAAAACTGTGCGACGATTTCCCGATACAGCCTGTCAATCTGCCGTTCGTAGGCGGACAGGTGGCTGCGGTGCTGTCGCTCCCATTTGTCGATTTTAGCCATTCAGCGGGACTCGGGCTTCGTGTTTCACACAGGCGGCGTCAGCGGGGCTGACAGGCTTGTTGGTCTGTGCGCAGTGTCCGCCGCCGAAGAAGTACACGCAGGAAGCGCAGAACTTGTTAGCGGGCTTCGGGGCTGTTTTCGTCGTTTTGGTGGTTTTCTTCTGTGCCATTGTCTTTGAAATTTTTGGTGGATATATACTTGTCGTTGATAGTGTGACCGACCGTTATCAGCCTGTCCGTGTACAGGGCGTTCAGCGTCGCCCCGATGTGTCGTTGGAGTTCGCCGTAAAGTGTATGCTCGGGGACACGCCGTGCCGCCCGTTTCGCCGCCTCCAAACGCCGCAGTTCGCCGAGCAGCGCTTCCTTGAACCCCTCGGACGGCTCAACAGTGACAGGTTCGAGGGGTTTCAGCGGCTCCGCCTTGAACGTCGGTGCGGAGGGGGCGGGCTTTCGGCGGCTGTTACTCATACGGCTCGAAAACGTCGCCCTTGTCGTCCTCGGCAATCTCCGACAGCGTCTTTTCGACGTCGCTCGACCAACCGAGGTATTCGATGCTCTCACGCTGTGACATCAGCGCCCGACCGCCGTTCGCCGCCATAAGGTTCGTGATAGTGTCCTTGTCGTCGGTTATCGTGAACGGGGTGATTTCAACCTCGACGGGGAGGGCGTCAATCTCGGCGTGATAGGCTTCATCGGTGGCTGTTTTGAGGAACGCCTTGACGACGTTGATTTCACGGTCGAAGTACTCGAGGAGTCGCCCGCTTTCATCCTTGACTTTCAACTGACAGTCGATGAACAGTTGCTTGCGGCTCTCACCCGACATAGCGTTGGACTTCATACTCTCATAACTCCAATCGGGGAGTTGTAACTGTGTGAAGAACGTCTGACGGAGTTCCGCCGTGTGGAACTTCAAGTTCTCGACCGCCTGTTGCCAAGTGACATATTCGGCTGTGCTGCCCTTGGGGTATTGAAGCACGCTGCGGAACTCTTTCTTTTCGTCCTGCTCGTCGCCGTATTTAATCTGCTCGTCGGCGTACACCACGAAGATAGGCTTGCTGTTGCGGCGGAGGTAGTTGCCGTTGCGGGACATCGCCCACTCCATTTCGTACACGAGGCTCGACGTGTTCTCCCAAATCGGCGTCGGGCGGAAACAATACACAGCGGGGATTTTCCCGACGGTGATTTTCTCGTCCTCGACAATCGCATAGTCGCCCGACATGTTGCTGTACTTGACGTGACGGTCGGCTGTGTAAGTGTCGAAGAACGACACGGTCTTTTTCCCGACCTTGCGGGTGTACCCGACGGACATCGCTATCATATCCCCGTACTCGTCAAACAGCGGGTACAGTTCATCGCCGAGCATCGGGGAGAAGTTGCGGCAACGGAACTTCAACTTGCTGTCGAAGCCGTACTGATTGTTCGGCTGCTCGACGGCGTACCACAGCGTCATCACCTCACAGCCCGCAAACAGCATATTGCAGCGCTCGATGTTCACGCTGTCGATGCGGTTGCGGGTGAGTATCGCTTCAATCCACTTCGCCACCTCCGCCTGTTTGTCGTTCTGCGGGCGGAAGATGCGCTTTACGGGGATGCCACAGACAAGTTCAGTCATACGCTTCACGGCGAGGCGCTGCAGGTCGTAGGTTATGCGGGTGACGTGTTCAATCTTCCCGTCCTCCTGTACGACGTCGGGATAGATGTTCTTCTTCATCACAGGGTGTTCGAGGGGGTTGTACTCCTTGAACAGCCCCTTTGCGCCGAACCAAGGCGGGACGACGATAGACTTCTCTTTCAGAGCGATGATTTGGTTGGCGGGCGTCACTGTCGCCGAGCCGATGATTTCTTGAAGGTTTGGCATTGTTTTAACGGTTTGATAATCAATAAATTATACGGGAAAGGCGGTCGGTGTCAATCGGCTTCCGCCTGTAAATCGGATAGAACGTGTTGGCGAGGGCGTCGAAACGGTCGGTGCTTCGACCGATGCGTTTCTTGATGTCGTCTTTCGGCTCGATGATGATGCGCCCGTCGCTGCGAACCTGCCACCGTATCTCGGTCGCTTCCTCGTCGAACAGCGTGTCGGGCGGCAGCATCGCCCCTGTGTTGTTCTTCGGGTCGAGCCAATCACGGACAGCCCAAAACAGGTAAGCACGGAGGTTGACGAAACGCCTTTCCCCCGTGATGTCGTGGAGTTCCTTGTCGTTGCTCTTGGCGGCTTCGCTGAACTTGCAACTGATGATGTACTCCCGCCTGTCGGTTTCGAGGCAGCGGCTGTAAACGCCCGCACCCTCGCCGATTGTGTCTATGCTAACGAACAGGCGGGGGCGGCGGACACGGCGTTGGTGGATTTCCCCAGCAGCCCTCATATGATTTGCCTGCCCGCCGCTGTTCAGACAGTCGAAGCCCTGTACCCAACGCCCCTTACGGAGGCAGAACACCGTTGCGTCACGCCCCATACCCGCAATATCGACGCCGAGGATTTCGGTCGGCTCGTCGGCGGGTTCTTCGCCGTGCGCCTCCCGCCAACGGTCGTGTGCGGCTTCGAGCCACTGCGGGGGGATAAGGACGTCCTCGGCGATTTTCGGGAAGCAGCCGAGAACCTTGACACGGAACAGGTCTTCGGGGCGATACCACTGTCCCTCGAAGCAGAAATCGTCGAACTCCTCGACGACATCGTCCTCCCGTATCGGGCTGCACCACTGCGAGAGTTTATCCAACACCCAAGGATAGTCAACCTGTCCCGAAAACAGGCTCTTATGCTGCAGGACGTTCGGGGCTGTGAGGCTGTTCAGACGGAAGCGCTGCCAACGGTCGCTCTTTTGGCTGCGGGCGGCGTAGCCGACTGGCTTGTTCGGGTTGAACACGATAAGGATTCGGGAGTTACCCTGCAAGTTACCCTCGATAGCGTCGAAGATGTTCTCGCTGATACCCGACGCCTCCGTGACGACGAACATCGTGTTCGAGGCGTGGAAACCCGACCACGCTTCGTGGTTCCGTTCGTCCGCCTTGAAGCCCGTCAAGAACCACTCCTTGCTGTCTGTCAAGATGTCGTAAGCGGTCATCCTCCCGACAAGCCCGACGCCCCGTGACCGAGCCTTGTGCCACAGGCGGGAGATTTCGGGAATCATAATGTTGCGCACCTGTCGGTCGGTCGGGGCTGTGAGGGCGACTTTCGTGTTCTCGACAAGTTCCCCCTTAGCGTTCCAACGTGGCGTGAGGTACAGGAAACACAGGGCTATACAGGCGGCGACAAAGTCCTTGCCTCGTGCTGTCCCCGACGCCACGCTGACACGTGGGTGGTTCTGCACGGCAGTGACTATCGCCTGTTGTTCGGGGTCGAGCGTGACGCCGAGGGCTTCACGGATGAACTTGTTCCAATCCGCCCGCCAACTGTTCACGAGGTCGATGCCCCTCTGTCGCATTTCTGCCTGTGTTGCCATTGTGTTTTTCCTGTTTGCCCGATTTGCGCCCGTATTTCGGCGTTTCTCTGCCCGTGTGGTATAATTGCCCGCACGACATCCGAAAGCCGCTTGTGGGGCTTGATTTTAGCCTTGTGCGGGCTGTGCCGCCGCAAGTTCAGCCTCGGCTTCGTCAATCTTCCCGCTTTCAATGAGGAGCGAGGCGAAAGACAGCCCGCCGCTGATGTCCTGCTTCTCGGGGGCGTACAGTCCGAGGAGTTTGCGCCGCTCCGACAACTGTTGACGGATTTCTGCGATATAGGCAGGGTTGCCAAGACCGACGACGTTGTTCGTGCGTTCCTCGACGCTGTATGTCCGAACCTCGTTCTGCCCCGTTTCTTCGTTGCGGCGTGGGGCGCCCTTACGGGTGTTCGTCGTCTTGACGTAGTCCTCCTTGGACTTCTCCCACTGTTCCCACAACTCCCGCACGGTGTCGTCAATGCGTTCGAGTTCCAACTGAACGGCGTCGTCCGTGTCGGCAAGGCGGTTCTCACGCCACTCCGCCAACAGGGACTTCACGTCGTTGAACGTCGTTTTCAGCGAGTACGTTTCGAGGTTCAGACGCTTGCGGACTTCCGCATTTATCTGCCTGTAACTGTACCCTCGCTTATACAGTTGGGCGACAATGACAAGCCGCCCCTCTTTCGCTTGGTTGCGTCGTTTCTGTTGTGTCTTGCTCATAGTCCATAGATTTTCGTGAAACGGGCAAGGACGGCTTCCGCCTCCTCCCGTGTCTGATAGTGCCTGTGACCGTAGAACTTCCACGTGAACCACTTATACAGCGTCCTGTCGAACACCAACTGCCCGATGTAGTAGCCGATGCGGTCACACAGCACCTGTACGGCGTCGGTGTCACGCCCGCCGTAACGGTTCCACAGGCGCCTGTCGAAAGCGACGTTGTCGGGGTGGATGTCCTTGAACCGCTGTATCAACTCCATAGAGCGCTTCGTGTAAGCGGGGGAGGACGGACACAGCCCGAACTTCACTTTGTACAGGTACTCCGTTGCGCACTTGTAACAGCCGCCGCAGCCTGTCTGTGAGAGGACAGCCCGCCCGTACACAGCCTCGCTCCGCTTCCGTATCATCGGCTTGCGAAAATCGGGTGTGCAACAGGTCGTCAGCAGCGGGATAAGGTCTTTATCACGCCGCCAAATCGTATAGAACGACTGCAGGTTGTTACAGATGTACGTTTTCAGTTGGAAGCCCTCTATGACGCCCCGCATAAAGTACTCCCAAGCCCGCAAGATGTCGATGCCGTCGGACAGGTCATAGTCGAGGTTGGCGTGTGAGGTTTCGTCCTCGAAGATGTTCCCGAGGCTGTAAACCCGACAACCCTGTTTCAGCCCCTCGTCAATCATCAGACACAGGATAAGGAGGTTGCGAAGCGGATGCTCGAAATACTCCTTTTTCCCGCCGAAGTTGATTTTGACCTCGATGTACGGGAAGCCGATAGCCTTGGCGATAGCCTCGGCGTGTTTATGCTCGCTCGTGAGCGACATATTGATGCCTCGAATATGGAACAGCGTAGGGGCGTAGCCCTCCTCCTCGGCTCGGATAGCGGCTGCGAGGCAGTCCTTGCCGCCGCTGAAAGCGATGAACGCCTTGGGCTTGCCGTCGACAGGTTTCGGGGCGGGGAGGGTGAACGGTACATCGGCACCGTCCAACAGGGGAAGCCCTGCTGAACGGTGTGCGATGTTCAGAACTCGGCGGAGGCGGGCGGGAACGTCGAGGGCTTTCGGGAGCGCCTTGACGCTGTACGCCTCATACACAGGGGCGAACCAACGTGTCAGCCGATAATCGGCGGGGATATTATTCAACGTCTGCATAACTGCTTACACTTCAACGGTTTCCACTTCCGACGGGTCGATAGGCTCGACGCCCTCATCGTTGGGTTCCAAGCCCTCGTTCGCCTCCTTGTTAATCTGTCCCATATCCTCGACGGTGTACTCGATTTTCGGGAAGTTCGCCTTGATGTCTTTCGGGTCGCCCTTATAGAACACGAGGACGTTCTGATGCATCTTTGCGACCTTGCGGCTCTCCATATAACGGGACGCACGGAGCGCCGTGCTTGCGCCTGTTTCGACAAGGATAATCTCGTTATACAGCCCGACGCCCGCCTCACGGAAAATCCGCTTCACGTCGCCGACGAAATCGTAATAGAACCCGTTGTCCTTGTTGCGGACATCACCGACGACGACAACAGCGAAGCGGTTCGGTTTCAGACAGCCGAGCGCCGCCTTGAAAGCCGTGTCGAGGATGCCGATAAACTCCTCGTAGGTCTGTTGGTTGCTCGCATCACGGGGGTCGTCGCTGTAAATCTCCAAGTCATAGTACGGCGGGCAACTGAACAGGAGGTCTTGGCTCTCGGCGTCGAAGTGTTTGGCAACGTTCTGTCCGTCGTCACAGATGTAGGCGATGTCAAGCCCCCGCCCCTCGAGAACCCTGTTGTTGATGTCAACCTGTTCCTGCCGCAGTTCGACGCCACGAAAACTGTGACCGCACAGGGCAAAGACAAGCCCCTTGTACGTGTCACCTGCGAACGGGTCGAAGATGCGGGCGCCCTCGGCGGGCGTGAACCACTTGCACATCGTTTCGGACAGGACGGGGTCGAACAGGCTGACGCCCTGTGACAGCACTTTCTTTGCCTCGTGTTCGAGGACATCGGCGGGGACGTACTTCTCGATGTACTCCTTGAACGTCAGCCCGAGTTCCTCACGGTGCTTGCGGGTGCGCTGATACAGGTCTTTGTACTTGATTTCGGGGGACGTGATAAGTTTGTCGTTGCGGCTCTCGCCCATATCACCTATCTGCTCCCGCCACATCTTCTTGCGGGCTTGCCAATAGCCTTTGCGGGTGTCGAGGATGCTGAACGGGGGGACGATGAAACGGTCGTGCAGCGATGCGCCCGCAGGTTCGCTCCCCGAGCCGCTTCCGCTACCGTCACCGCTGCCACCTTCTTCCCAACCGCTGCCGTCCCAAGCGTCGATGCCCCAATCTGCGAGTTCGTCGGCGTCCCACTCGTTGGCGAGGGCGTCATAGTCCCATTCGCCGAACCCGACGTTGTCCTTGATGATGAACTCCCGCTGTTCCTGTTCCGACAGTTCGGAGGCTTTCATTATCGGGGCGACGGGCTTCTTCTTCCAAGCGAGCCAATAATCCCGCAAGGCGTCCTGCTCGGCAACAGTCTTTTTCTGTACGTCACGGATTGATGCGATGCGTTCAGTCAGTTCCCCGTCGCTCATATCGGCAATCGCTGACAGCGCCCTGTAACGCATATTGCCGCCGAGGGCGACAAAGGTGTCATCGACGACAATCGGACGGAGTTCGAGCATCTTCGGGAGGGCGAGGATGCTGTTGACGAGTTTGAAGAACTTGTCGTCCTTGATGATACGGGGGTTCGCCCCGTTGACCTGTATCTGTGACAGGTTCACACGTTCGATTTTCATAAATTAGCGAATATTGATTTAACTGTTTGAGTATCAAGTTTCTGCGTCGCTCCCATACGGTAAATTTGTTGGTGGGCGCAGGGTTTCAGATGTTCCTTTTCGGCGTCCAAGCCGTCAAGACCTATTGCTGCGCCGATGTTGGCGTACACCGTCCCGACGCCCGTGTGCGCTTTGGCGGCTATCTGACAGTCGAGGAAGTGCATCGCCTTGTTCACGTCGTTCAGCGGGCTGTCATAGTTCCTCACGCCCATAACCAACACCCAATGTTTCGGGCTGACCTGTTCGATGACACTGAAACTCTCGAGGCGCCCGCCGACGTACACGCTGTGTATCCGAAGTTGCGGGGCTGACAGGGCGGCTATCTTCCGCCAATGCGGGGATTGTACGCCCGTCCGCCCTTGCGCCTTGTTACGGGCGTCCCAAGCGGCGACAACGGGCGCTATGTCGTCGTTCACGCCGTAGGTATGCCTGTAACCCTCCGCACCGAGGACTTTCCTCACTGCCCGACGGAAGCCGTGAAACTTCCCGCCCGCCATAGCGACGATTTCCTGTGCGTCATAGACATATTCGAGGTTCCCCCGTATCGGGTCACACAGGCGGAACGGGACGTGATAACGGCGGATGTCCTCGGCACACAGTTTCAGCGTCACCCCGAGGCGGCGGGCTGTCTGCATCACCCACAGTTCGTCATCACGGTTCCCCGACAGGCTGATAGGAGCGATGTGCAGCATCACGGAGTAGTTCCCCATAATGCTGCTGCGCTTGAACACGGCGAGCGTCCTCCGCCCGTCACGGATAAAGACCTTCCAAAAGAACCCGCCCGCAGCGACCATTTGCGTGACGCTCTGATAGTACACGGGATAGACATAATGCTGCTGCCTCTGTGCATAGTATGGCGCAAAGGCAGCGTAACAGTCCTCCGTCACCCGACGAAGCCCCGTGAAGAATTCCTGTGTCGGGTTCGGCTTCATCAGTCCTCCTCGTCTTTCGGGGTTTCCTTGAACGGGAGTTCCCACACCTTGTCGGCTTGGAACTCGCCGAACAGCCCCCAACGGCACATCGACGCATAGATAGGCTTGTCAAGCCCGAAGCCCTCCCGCATATCGGCGGGGACAATCAGAACCTCGCCGTGATACAGGTCGTTGTCGGCAAGGTCACGGATGCTCACGTCCACAACCTGTTTGCCGATACAACAGGCGAGGGAGGCGACAACGGGGACGCCGTACTTCTTCGCATACTTGCGGGCAAGTTGGCGGGCGCACAGGTTCAGCGTGAGGTCGGCTTTCGATGCGTCTTTTGTCCAAGGACTTCCGCCGCCGATACGACAGTTGCCGCCGTAGAAGTCAACAGCGAGTTTGCGCCCTGTCGTGCCACAGTCAGCGATACTGCTGTGTTGTACGTAACAGCCCGTGCCGTTGATAATCATTTCGTAGTGTCCCTTAACAGTGGACTTGATTATCGGGCGGAGTTTCTTTATCCCCGCCTTGCCGTTCAACAGGGGGGCAGCGACGATGACTTTTACGACACGGTCGTCGTCCATAACGACCTGTGTCTTGATGTCAAGCCCGCAAAGCCCGCTGTCGAACAGCGCCTTGCACAGCCGCTTGGCGTGGGTGTGGTCGACGGGCATATCGTGCGTTTCGGGGTTCGGCTCGGCGTACCCGAAGAAGATGCCTTGGTCGCCCCACCCCGATAGCCCCTGTGCGATGTCACGGGACTGCTGCCCGATAAGGCTCTCGACCTGCAGGAGGTCGCCGCAAATGGTGTTCTCGGCTCCCCAACGCTGCATATACTCCATTGTGTACCCGATTTCGTTCACAGCGTCACGGACTAACTGTTGGATTTCGGCGCCTGTGAACTGTACACGGCTTGCGACCTCGCCGCCCAACACGACACGGAAGTTCTTTATCTGAACCTCGACGGCATAGCGGGTGTCGGGGTCACGTTCGATGTACCTGTCAAGGAGATATTGGCTGATGTAGTCTGCCACCTTATCGGGGTGACCGAGTGAAACGTACTCTGAAAATCGTAACATAATGCTGAAATTTGGTTTCGACAAAGATAGGCAAAATGATTACATTATAATCACGTTTTGCGCAAAAAAATGCAATTTTCGGGTATAAATTCGCCCAAAATGGCAGATTTTAGCATTTTCAGCGTCGCCCCTGTGTACAGGTCATCGGGGGTTGTGCGGAACACCCGCCACCCGAAAAGTGCTGCTGTGTTGTACTTCTCGACGTCGCCGAGGAAACCCTGCGGGCGTATGTGTCGCCCCCGTGTCCACACCCCGCCCTCGACTTCAAGGGCGATTTGGTATTCGGGTATCGCATAGTCGAAGCGCCACATCCGTTTGGGGTGGAAGCGATACTCCTTGACACAGGTGACGCCGAGGTCTGCCTTGACGATACAGGTAAATGCGTCCCTTATTTGTGGCTGATTCGCCGTATTTCGTGTTTTCTTCATCCGAACGAGGGTTTTATCGTATTGATTCGTTTGCGGGCTGATTTGGGCGTTTTTCGCCCATTCCGCCAAAATGCGTCAAAGGAGGGCGCTGTGTCCCTCCGATGAAAGGTTGTCGGGCGTCGCCTGTGGGCGCCCCGTGTGTCGGGCTGTTAGAACGGCAGGTCGTCCTCGGCGTTCTCGACGGCGGTCTTGGCGTCTATGGTCTGCGACACGACCATTGTGCGAACCTGCGGCTCGAGTTCGTGAAGCCCGCCGAGGATAGGGATAGCCTTGCGCTCCTCTTCCGACAGGGCGTCGTAGGCGGCACGGTCGAGGTTCACCTTAACGAAGTGGGTGTCGCCGAACTTCGGCTCCTGCATCTCGACGGCTGTGAGGTTCAGATACACGCCCTTTTCGCCGACGAACAGCCCTGCGTCGTCAACGGGGATGCACAGGCAACGCTTGGTTGCGGTCTTACCTTTGAGGTTCATCATAAACGCTCCACGAAGTTTGAGGAGGTCTGCCTTAATGCTGTAATTTGCCATAATAACTGTGTTTTAATGGGTTGATGAATTGATGTTTACTTTATACCTGTTGGTTGGTATTGTCTTTACTATACTTACTGATAAACTACTCCCTTGATATAGGTAATCTATATAGGGTGCTGATGATGTCCGTCACGGTCTTTCGGGCGTTCGGGGAACACCGTGAGAGGCGTTTTGCGAGCCGAACGAGGTCGATGCGTGGCGGTAGGATACTGCGTTTCATCGCTTCGGTGTGATTTGTGCGAGGAGGTTGTCAAGCCCCCGCCCGTCCTGTATGCTCTTGCCTGTCGCCCAACCCGTGTACGGGGAGAAGCGGACTATCTGACAGTGGAACAGGAAGCGGAGTTCTGTGTCGCTCTCGCCGATAATCTGATAGCCGAGCGCCGTGATTTTCTCACGGGCGTTCCGCATCCGCTCGGGCAGGTATTTCGCCCGCCGTGCTTTCCAAGCGTCACTGCGTCTTGCCATAATCGTTGTCGTTTACTGTTTCGTCTTTTCGATTGTCGATGTTTTCAGCCTCGTTATCCGACAGGAAGCCCGACAGTCGTTGTCTGTTAGGTACGGTAAATTCTCGCACAACAGCAACGCTATAATGGACTTCAATTCTCGGTCGCTCACAGGCGCCCAACTGTCGGGCATTGTTAGTTGAAATTCGACGTGTTTGCGTATCATAGTATCTAATATGTTGCTCTCTTCCGAACGTGCCGACTGTGGGCGGTTCTTCGGGGTTCCCGCCCCGTTGACGGATGAACCGCTTCAAGTCCTCGAGTATCGCTTTCGGGAGTGACATAACTAAAACGGGAGGTCGTCATCGTCGTCAGCCGCAGGGAGGTCTTCGACAACAGCCGTCGGTGCGGGCGTGTCGAAAAGGACGGCAGCGCTGTCCGCCGCCTGTGCCTCCTGCTGCCGTTTCCGTTCGAGGTGGTTGTCGTTGTCCCAAGCGGGCGTCTGCCCCTCCGTGAACGGGACGTAACGACCGTTGTTGATGTTGTACTTGAACACCGCCGTGCCGTTCTCGCCGAGGTGACGGAACTTCACCTTTTGGACGTGAACCTCGACGGTTTCAGCGATGCGGTTGCGGTGTACGACAAGCCCGAAATCCGCTTTGTTGAAGAAGTTCGCCGAGCCACTGATGTCATACAGCGTCGGGGCTTCGATGACACCGTCCTTGTTCTTCGACTGCTTCGTCGGGTGCGCCATAAGGATTACCATAACGTCGTTCATCTGTGCGAACGTCGTCAACTTGTCGAGGACTTCGCTGATGTACTGTGTTTCGCTGCGGTTCCCCTGTTGGCTTTCAAGCCTGTTGTACGGGTCGATGACGAGCGCCTTGATACCCTTGCGTCGGACGAGCGCCCGTGCCTTGTCGAGGATATTGTCGAGGCGGAAGTTATCGGCGGGGCTGATGAAGAAGAAGTTGCGTTCGAGGTGTTCCTTTACCTCCCTGTACTCCCCGTATCGGAGCGTCGCCTTGCCGAAGTGCTTCCCTGTGAACTTCTCGATAAGTTTCGAGGCGTGGTAGGCGAGGGGAGCGTTCTCGGGGCTGAAATATGCGAAGCGCCACCCGTAACGGAGGTTCAGCCGTTCGGCAATCTCGTCGATGAACTCCGATTTTCCCGACGACGGGACGCCCGTCACGATACACAGGCGGCGGGTTTCAAAGGAACACAGGCGGTCGAAGTTCTCGTGTCCTATGGTGACACCCCTCTGCAGCCCGTTCTCGAACAGGGCGTCAAGGCTCTGCTCGAAGTCGCTCACCGTGAAGATGCCCTCGATTTTCGTTTCGGGGGCATCTTCGATGCACTTCAACAGGCTCTCCCGCCCGTACTTTTGGAGGTGTTCGTTGGCGTCCTTACAGCCGTCCCCGTACTCGACGACACGGCAGCGTTCCGCCCCGAGGCGCCGCAGGAGTTCGTCCCGCAGGAGAACCCCTTTCGTGTCAGTGTCCGATGCGATGTAAATCGTGTCCTTGTCGTCGAAATACCGTTCGATGAAATCATCGAGGTAGTCGAGGTTGGCGTTTGCGCCGTTCGGGACGCTGATAACGTCCTCCCTCCCGCACTCGATGAACGAAAGGGCGTCCATTTCCCCCTCCGTGATTACACAGGTTTTGCTGCCGAGGATTGCGTCGATGTTGTACGGTATCAGTTGCGCCCCCTGTACGAGTTTGAAACACTTGTCCCCCGTGCGGTACTTCGTGTTCACGAGCGCCCCGTCGAGGTAGTAGTTGAACTGTATCGTGTGGGCGTTGCCCTGTTTCTGCGGCATCCACTCGTCCCCCTCGGTGATACGCATCCGTCGGAGCGTCGCTTCGCTGATTCCCCGCCCCTTGAAGTATGCGAGAACCTTGTCGCTGAACTGCGGCTGTTCGGGCTTCGGTGTGGGGCGCCTGTACTGCTTCGCCGCACGGCGTATCGGGGCGTAGTTCTTCCAAGGGCGCTCCTGCTCCCACTCCTCACGCTCGGCTGCGCAGCCGCTGAACCCGCAGTAGTGGCAGTGGAACTCTCCCGTTTCGAGGTTGATTGACAGGCTCCTGTCCCGCTTGTCGCTGCGGTCGGCGTGGCATTGCGGGCAAAACACTTTCTTATTGCCCGTGCCGCCCCTGTAAGGGGCTTCAATGCCGTATTTAGCCCAATTCAGCCTCATAACAGAACCCATTGTGCGGTTGACGGATTCCAACTGTAACGGTCACTCGGTCGGGGCGGCGCCGTCGGCGGTATCGTCGCAGCGCCCGAACCATAGGTGCGGCGTCCCGACGGGTCGATGTACTCACCGACGCCGAGCGTCATCCCGTCCTGTGTGTGCCGCTGTTGTGCGGCGGCGGGACGGTAGCCCCCCTTGTTGTCGTAGTTCCCCTCGACAACCTTTATCCAATTCGAGCCGTTCTCGAACAGCCAATCGAACGACGCCTGCCAACCGTGATTGTTGTCACCCCGCAGGAACTCGCTCGCCTGTACCCGTTGGAACAGTTCGCCGCAGAACGGAAGCCAAGCCTCGGGCTTGTCGGTGAACTCCTCGAGGCGTGTGCGGATTTTCGACCGCCGCCCGTCAGTGAGTTTCACTACCTTTGGGAACGCCGTACAAGTCGAGTTCCAAAGCGAAACCACCTCCTCACAGGGATAGCGGCGCTTTGCCATAACCTCACTTTCATTTTCTTTGGTTTCCTTTCCTTTCTTTTCTTTTGCTTCGTTTTGCTGAAGCATTGGTTCGTTTTGCTTCGCATTTGCTTTGTTGTCGCTTGAAAATAGTCCGTCACCACCCGCCGTCGCCGCCTGTGTATCGGTCGTGGTCGCTGCGGGCGTGTCTGATGCTGCCGCCTCCCGTGCTGCCCGCCTTGCGGCGCCGCTGCGAATACCCCCGAGGCGTCCCGCTTCCGAGCGGGCGGCTTTCCTGTCAGAAACAGCCTGTAAACGCCGTTTATGGGCTGCGCTGAACAAGACACCGTCTTCTGTCTGCAACAGCCCGATTTCACACGCATAAGCGATGATTTCGTCGAGTTCTGTTACGGGGATGTCGAAGTCCGCCGAATAGAGTTCCCGATTGAGCCTGTCGTCGACAATCTCGAAACCGTCGGCGTCCGTAAGCACTTCGAGGAGGTAATTCCAAACGGCATAACCTGTGTGACCGAAGCGGCGGCGCAGGGCTTTCACCTTTACGTCGTTCCGCATATCGGCGTCGTGGCTGAAATATTCAGCATTGATTTTGATAGGCTTTGCCATACTCTGTTAGTCTGTTTGAAAAGAAGAACCGTAGTGCGGCAGGGGTGACCACGCTAACAGCAGCGTTGGGGAGGCTTTCGCCGTTCCCCGCCCTTGTACTACGGTTCTTGTCTGTCTTTGTTGCATCTGTGTGCGCCTGTTATGTCGGTCGGTTGCAAAATTAACTGTTCTTGCCCGTTCTTACAACGGATTTCGCCGAAAAATTAACTGAACGGGCAATCCCCTTGCTACTTCAACAGGAAGCGACGTGCGCCCTGTGACGGCGCCGTGAACTCCTGTGCCATATCGGGGTGCGCTGCACAGAACGCCTTGGCGTCGAAACGTTCCGTCGGCTTGGGGGCTTTCCACGTTGCGAGGGTCGTGCCGTTGTAGGCGATAGCCTCGGCGTCCCCGAACCCGAGTTTTATGCGCTCCTCGAGTTCCTCTTTGTCCCGTTCGAGGTCTGCGAGCGCCCGACGTACATCTTTCAGTTTCATACAGGCGTCGTAAATCTCCTGTGTCACCTCCGTCACCTTTCCGTCCGTGTGCCTGTTGTATTTCAGCAACACGTCACGGACGCTCGTGGCGTCGGGTTCGGCGCCGCCGATGATGTTGTCACGGTAGAAGCGCTCCGCTTCCTCACACAGCCAACCGAAGAAGTCGGGAACGAGGGTGATGTCCCTGTAACCGAACTCCCGCCCCTGTGTGAGCCAAGCGATGCTGCCGTCGGAGATTTCCGCCACGCCGAGTTGATACTGAACTTGACAGAACCAATGTTTCGGGAGGTCGTCCCCGTCGACGGCGAGTTGCGTCGTCTTACACTCGAGGATGCCCTTGTTGTCGGCGCTGTGTCGTCCGTCACGCCAATACGTCCTGTCGGGCGACACCTGCATAAAGGGGCGCTCGTTGCTGCGGATAATCCAATCGACGGCGCTGCGCTTGATAATCTCACGCCCCGTTTCGTCGTGCCAAAACTGTGCGACTGCGTCCTCGAGGTAGTGTCCCGCCCGCATAGCGAAGTTCTCCTCCTGCGGGGCGTCCAAGCCACGCTTGCGGCGCCACAACTCATAGGGGGTTTCAAAGGGGTTCAGTCCGACGATAGTGGCAACCTCACTGCTGCCGATTCCCTGTTGACGGACATCGAGCCATTCGGCTCTGTTCTTGGGTCTGATAACTGTTGTACTCATACTGCTTTGATATTGAAGTGTTTACGATAGTATTTTCTTGCTCTTGACAACTGTGTTGATTCCCGTGCGCTCCTTGGGCTTGATAGTGAAGCCCGTTTCGTCGATGAACTCCGTCACAGCCCTGCGGACGACGTGACCGACCTGTTCGTTTCGGAGGAGGATTTTCACCGCCGCAACGATGTCCTCCTCCTCGCCGAAGAAGCCGCAACTGCCGACATACTCCCGCCCGTCATCGTCAACCGAAACGAGCGTGTTCGCTGCGACGAGCGCACAGCGGGGCTGTCCCGCCGACGCTTCTTTCACCCAATTGTTGGCGTCCTCGAAAATCTTGTCTTTGTAGAACATACTGTTTTCAGAAAGGGTTGTGGGGGGCGACAACCCGCCGCCCCCTGTGTTACACTACTGTTCGTCGGGTTCGGGCTGTTGTTCGTGCTTTTGCGTCCCGACAGCGGCGCCCATAGCGGCGGCGGTGCGAGCCTTGTTCGCCTCGGCTTTCTTGCGGGCGGCGTCAGCCTGTTTTGCGCTGTCGTCAGCGCTCCCGCTGAACGCCTCCTGTACGGTCGTCGTACCCTCCTTAATGGCGTTCTTCAAGCCCGACAACTCGAATATCATCGCTGCGTCGATGTCAGCGATGTTCTTCACGCCGCAGTATGCGAGAATCTGTTGCTCCGATACTCCGATTTTTGCATAGTATGCGAGCATATTCTGTCGGCGGCTCTCCAAGTCCATACTCTTGCCGACGGCGACGTCCTTCACCTCGTTGATGACACGCTTCGTCACAGCCTTGGGGACGACTTTCAACACAGCGTTGCGGAAAGCGATTGCGGAGGCGGCGTTGCCCGTCGTCACCTGCATATCCTCGCTGTACGTCTTCCCGTACTTGTCGGTGATGCGGCGCTTCACTTCGACGCATACGGCGAAGTTGCTCTCGAGGTCGTGACACACGCCCTGCGCCGTCACGGTCTTGCCGTCGTTGCCGACGATGCGGGTTTGGACACGGAGGTTGCCCCACGCCCCTGCGATGATTTCGGCGAGGCGGACGGAAACGCCCTCTATCAGCGTCCCCTGTCGGCGGAGCGCATAGAAGCAGTCCTCGGCGGTTTCGGTGTCAAGGGTGGCAATCGTCTTGATGCGGTTCAGCGCCGCAGCGATGTCACGAGGGTACTGTTTGGCGGTTGCGATTTGGATGTCGACTTCCGCCCTGTTGATGGCTTGCAGCATATCCGTCTGCTGCACGACGATAACTTCATTCTCCATAATGAAATCGGGTTGATTGTGTTCTGCAATATTGCATTGTGGGCAGGGCGGGAATCGAACCCGAGGGCTTACGCCCGCTGTCTTGCCGTGTTACAGCCCCTGTCCGCCGTTTTCACTACGAGGACGGCGTCTTGTCCTGTTCGAGGTAATAACGCTTGAATCTGCGCTTGTCTAACAGGTTGGTGTCCCAATAGTCCTTGATGTTCATACCCTCACGACGGAGGACGCTGATAACCTTGCGGGCATCGACTGTCTTGCCGATTTCGTTGCCCTCGTCGGAGGTCATTACGACGCCGTTGATGAACGCCGCTTTGATTTTGGCTTTTGCCCCACGCAACTGCGCAGGAAGTTCTGAACGTGACATACTGCTTTTACGATTTATGGGTTGAACAATAGGTGCTTGCCGCCGCCTGTGTGTCCGCCGCCGTCGGGACGGGGTTGTCCGTCATCCAAGCGTCGAGTTCCTCCTTTCGGAAGTACAGTTTGCGGTCTTTCTTGAAATGCGGGATGCGGCGCTGTGAGGTGAGCCTGTACAGGTGTCCCGTGCTGAACCCCGTATAGAGCGCCGCTTCGGTGAGGTCATACACGCTTTTCGCACCGAGGAGCGTCATCGCCTCGATGCGGTCGAGTTGCGCCGCCATAGAGCGGAGCGTCGGGCGTGCCGATGATGTCGTCGTGGGTTTAGGCTCTTTCATCTGTCAAGTCCTTTATCACGCTGTCGGGGAGAGCGTTGTGGTGGAGGGCGAAGCGCCCGATTTTGACACACAGGGCGATGACGCCGATAGCGCCGAACTTCCAAGCGAAGAACTCGAGCGTCGAGATAGGCTCGGATTCCTCTCCGCACAGGACGAAGAAAGCGAGAAGCCCGACACAGACGAGCGCCAACCAAAGGAGGTACTTTGCGATGTTCACGAGGGTTCTCATTTCGCCTCGCCCTCCCGTGCGATGACACGCTTGCGGATTTCGTAAAACGTGCTTGCGCTGTGGATGCCGTGCTTCTGCATCAGATGCTCGATGACGGCGGTCTTGCTCTGCCCGCCGACGGACATCAGTTCGTTGTACTCGTTGATGATAGCCGATTCTTTGGCTTCACGTTCAAGGCGGTAGGGCGTCTTAAACACAGGGATTGTTGCTGTTGCTGTCATAGTGTGATGATGATTTAGAATTTCCAATATCCGTACACGCAGCGGGTTCCGAGCCTGCTGCAATCGTTGTTGTCATACAGGACGCCGTCAACGACGGCTGCGAGGTGTCCCGACAGGGCGACAACGAGCCGCCCCTTGGGGAGTTCGTCCGCCCGCAGGTGTACCGTGCAGCCCGAGCCGATAGTCATTGTCGGGTGCCACACGCCGCCGAGCGCTTCCATAGCCTTGCGGGAGGCGTCCTTTGTCAGCCCGTCACGGGGGCTTTCGCCTGTGACACGGCGGATAAGGTCGTACACCTCCTTGTAGTCACGCCCCGTTGCGAGCGCCGCTGCACGGGTGACACAATCGCCCACGGACGAAGCCCGATAATACTTGCTCCGTCCGCCGTCCGTCTGAACAAACTGAATGAATTTCATACTGCGCCCTCCCGTTACCCGTTCCTGCGGGCTTCCTTTATCAGCCAATCAATCTCGTCCGCCGATAGCGGAATGTTGGAGGTGCGCTTCGCCTGTATGATAAACAGGCGCCCGACAAGGTTCACACAGTCCTCGTAGAACTTCTTCGTGAACGCCGCCTCGTTGTCACGGATGAACAGGGCGATGACGTCTTCCTTTGCCTCACGGACACGAGCCCTTTCCTGCGAGAGTTCCGCTTCGAGGTACTGCGCCCGCATATTGAACTTGGTGTCGAACTCTATCGGATAGTCCCGTTCGATGTTGTTGCACATCTGTTCGATGTCTTTCTTGAAGAACTGCCCGAAGTAGGTGTCCTCTGCCGCAAGTGTGCGGAGCATTTCGATTTCTTTTTTCTTTTCCATACTGCTTTGCGTTTTCTTATGAGTTAATTTCCATATTCATAAATTTTTCCGTATCTTTGAACGTTTATGAACCCGTACACAGGTGCAAATATAAACAAAGTTTTTATTTCAAACAAAAAATCTGAACAAAATTTAACTTTTCGGGATAAACTTTGTTTCGATTCGCCCTGTGAGCGGAAAAAACACAGGCAGTATGGAAACAGAAAAACGCATCAAGAAAGTCATCAATTGGCTCATTTATCGGGAGGTCGCCGAGAACGAGCGTGACCTGTCCGAACGGCTCGGGTACACCAAGTCCTCGTTCAGTCAGATAGTGAACGGGAAAGTCCCGCTGTCCGAGAAGTTCGTCGGGCGGCTGTGTTCGCTCGACGAGAATCTAAACTCTGTTTGGATTCTGACAGGGGAGGGTGAAATGTTCCTCGGCGGTTACCCGTTCGGTGAAAAAACAGCGCCCCCGACAGATGAGGCGCACATCGTCGGCGACAACAATAATTGGAGCAACGTCAACAGCGACGAAACCCTACGGCGGGCGTTGGAGGAAATCGCCGAGCAGCGGAAACTCACGGCGGCGGCACAGGCGAACATCGACCACCTCCTCTCCGTCATCAGCGAACTGACATCAAAACTGCAATAATAGGTATGAGAATCGAAAAGGAACTCGCCGCCCTCGAGGCGGCTAACAGACAGTGGACGGAACAAGCGAACAGGCTGTATGCCCTCCAAAACCAAGGCATCGAACTCGAACGGGCGGGACAGCCCGACGCCGCTGCAGAGGCATATGAGGCTGCTATCGCCTACGGACAGGAAGCCGACCGTCTGAACGTGAACCAATACTTTTACAGCCTCGAACGCCTGTGTGTCCTGTACCGCAAAGCCCGACGCTATGACCGTGAGATTGCGACGATACGGACAGCGCTCGCCGAGTACATCAACGACGCCGACAGGGAACGCCTCGCCGCCCGCCTCGTGAAAGCCCAAGCCCTCCAAGACAAACAGCGATGATGAACGAACGGTTGAAAGAGATTATCCGCTACAAGACGGGCGGAGCGCAGAAGGAGTTCGCCGCACTGTTGGGGTGGAAGCCACCGTACCTTGCGAAACTCCTGCGTGGCGATGACTTTGGTATCACGCCCGTTCGGACGATACTGTCGGCGTTCCCCGAAATCGACGCACGGTGGCTGTTGTTCGGGACGGGGACGATGCTCACCGACGACGGCTTGGGTGCTGTGCGCCGTTCGGTCATCGACGGCGTGACGGCGCTCCTCGAACTTGAAAAGTATATGCCCGTGATGTCCGCCGACGAACTTCGGCGCTTCGAGCGTTGCGTCCGTGGCGGCGAGAAGCCCGATTTCAGCCCCGAGGAACTATCTTCGTTGGCGGGGCGGCTAACAGAGCGGGACACGGAATTATCGGCACGATTCGCCGCCGCAAACACTAAACAGCAACAGCGATGCAGACACCCGAAAGCCAAGAAGTGATACGGCGGTTCTTCGCCGCCCTCTATGAATTGAAAGCCCGCCGTGTCATACGGGGGAAACAGACCTTTACAGCCCGCTACGGGATAAACCGTTGGAACTTCAACAGCCTCGAGAAGCAGCCCGAGCGTGACATCTTCCAAACGGCGTGGCTGACGTACCTTGTCCGTGACTATGGCGTGTCCGCCCGTTGGCTGCTGACGGGGGAGGGGACGCCGTTCAAGCCGACACCCGCATCGCCGAAGAAACAGTGACGCTCCCTGTCACCGACGAGCGTTCACTGCTCGCCTTCCTGTCCCTCCTTGTCACAGACGCCGAGGAACGAGGGTATGCGGTCGACAGCCGCCTGTTTGTTCTTATCGAGAACCTTTGCATAGATTTGTGTTGTCGTGAGTTCCCGATGTCCTAACAGTTTGCTCACAGTGTAAATATCAGTCCCGAGGTCAAGCATCATCGTTGCGAACGTGTGGCGCCCGCAGTGAAAGGTGATGTTCTTGTCGATGCCCGCCCGCATAACCCACAGGCGGAGGGCGTTGTTCGTCGCCGACGGCGTCAAGATGTACGGGAACGGGTGTTCGTCGGGTTCGCCCCGCTGCCCCAACAGCGCCGCCGCTTCGGGGGCGATGTCGATGTACTCCAAGCCGCCCGTCTTTTTCTGTTTGAAGATGATGCGGGTATAGTTGCCCTGTGTGTGGACTTCCGACCACGTCAGTTTGAGGATGTCGCTGCGCCGTAGCCCCGTGAGGCAACTGAACAGGAACGACCGCCGAACGCTCTCATAGTCACAGGGCGCCTGTACGAGCCGTTTCAGTTCGTCGACGGTGAGGTACATTCGGGTTCCCTCCTCAGCCTTGAAGCCGTCTATCCCGATACAGGGATTGCGGGGGATGATGCGCTCGTCGTAGGCTTGGTTCAGCGCCGCCCGCAGTTTGTTGAAATACGAAACCTTGCTGTTCCGTGACAGGCGGCTGCTCTTGTCCCTGTCCCGCTTATCCTCGCTGAACGCATAAGCGTCCCGTTCGAGGTAGTCACGGAAGCCCTGTACCCACTCACGGTCGATGTCGGCGAACGTCCGCTTATGGAGGCGCCTGTCATACCGTTCAAGGTGCTTCAAGCAAGACCGCCAATTTCCCCAATTCCCCTTGCTGTCAACGCCGTAGCGGGCTTCAACTAAACCCATATAATAGGTATAGAAATTCATTTCCTCGTGATACTCCCCCTTGAAGCCGAACTCCTTGTTGCGGACTTCGACGATGCGCTTCGCCCGTATCGCCTCGGCGAGGTCGAGCGTTTGGCGGTTCTTCTCCTTGTCGGCACGGGAGCGTTCGGGGACGAGGTACAGGCGGAGATATTCATAGGTTCGACGCCCGTCAAGATAGATGTCGAGGTACAGTGACGTGTTCCCCGACGGGGTTGCCCGCCGACGGAGGCGGACAGGTTCTTTTGTTGCCATTGTTGCTGTTTTTTGGTTCAAGCAACAAAGTAACAACAAATAATCGACAATTCGGATATAAACTGTGCAAAAATTGAAACGGGCGACCGATTTCACAATCAGCCGCCCAAAGCAGTATGAATTGATACGAAATGTATCCGAGTTGATTTTGAGTTGCGCCCCCGTCTGACGCTCTACTTTCCGATGCAGAAAATAGACTGACGGGTGTCCGTCCCTGTGTATCAGTCAGTTAGCGGTCAGCCCGCCCGACGTGAACAACAAACGTGCAACAGAAATGCCAAAATCGGAACTTTGTTTCGCCCGCTGTTGTCGCTTTCAACGTCGACGCAAATGTAGCGATTTTGGCAGAACTGTGCAAGTGTGCGTCATCAGAACCCGAACAGGAGAGCCAACAGGTAACAGGCTGTGATGACAAGCCCGCCGAGGACGGTCGCAAGGACGTCCCACCAATCGAACTCACCGCCAACCCATTGGTCGATGAACTCCTTGATAAGTCCTGCGAACAGGGCGGGGACAACAGCCCAAGCCTTCATACCGAGGCTGATGCCGAAGAACGCTGCGATGATGAAGCCGCAGATGAAGTGATACAGGCGGTCACGGCGGATTTTCTCCAACAGACCGATGAACCAAGCATAAATCTTTTTCATAAAGCGAAAGGTGTCTAAAACAGTTTACGAATCTTTATAGCGACGGCAGCGACCACCCCGACAAGGAGCAGCCAAAAGCCGATTATCTGATAACGGAGCGCCCGTGACATGGGCTTCTCGACCTCGACGGTCGTTTCGACAACCTTTTCACGGTCACGGTACACGAGGCTGTCACGGACGACCGTCACGGTCTTCACGGTTACGGGGCGTTTTGCGGGCTTCGTTTCGAGGTCGTGGTATAATTGCCCGTCTGCGAGGATTGAAGCCCGAGAAACGGCGAATTCGTTTTCAATAAGCGAAGTGGTGTCACGGGTGACGAGCCGTTCCTTGATGACGGGTATCTCGACATACGCCGTGTCGATGCGCTCGATGACCTGTGTGTTGACGGTCGTCGCCGTGCTGTCCCGCTGCTGTGTGTTCGTCCCCACCGTCGGACGACAGACGCCGCAACCCGAAAGGAACAGGGCGGCGGCGAGGAGGGCGGCTATTATGACGGACAGGCGGCTCATTTCTCGATGTCTTTGATGTAGTTGATGATGCCGTTGAAATGGAGGTCGACAATAGCCTGTCGCCCACGCTCGGACAGCAGGAACTCGACGTCCTCGAGGTTGTCTTGGAACAGGTTCTCGGTCAGAACGGCGGGGCAGTTCGTGTCACGGCACATCGCAAGGTTCTTAACGTGCCAAGGCTGTGCGGGTGACGGGCGGCGGATAGTCAGCCCCTGTTGGCGGGCGGCGGCTTCGAGGTGCGAGGCGAGGATGCGGCTGTTCTGTGAGGCGTTCAGCGACACGTACACGCTCCAACCACGAGCCTTTTGCCAACCGCTGCTTGCTGCGGCGTTACAGTGTATCGACACGAGCAGGACATCACGGCTGCGTGGCGCCTTGCGGACAACCTCGTTCACACGGCGGCAGCGCTCCGAGAGCGATACGTCGAACTCCTCGGGAACGATGCGCTGAACGTCGAAACCCGCCCCCCGAAGTTTCTGTTCGAGGCGGGCGGCGATGTCACGGGTGTATGCAAACTCACGGAGGCGTCCGTCGGGGCTTCGCTTGCCCGCTGTGTTCACGCCGTGTCCGTTGTCAAGGAGGATTTTCATATTGCTTCTTCTGTTGGGTTTGGGTTCTCACGGATTCGCTGCGCACACTCGCTCCTGTAACAGCGCAGCCCTTTCAAGTAGGCAATCTTGCTTTTCAACGTGGCGATTTCGTTGCACTTGTTGTCTATCTCCTGCAGGTGTTCGGTCATCGACTTTCGGTACTTGTCGGCAAGGTCGTAGTATTCGTTCTGTATGCGTGTCAACTGCTTATTGACATAGTCATATTGGTCTTGCTGTAAGTCGATTTTCCCCTGTTCAGCCTGTGTTTCGGCGACTTTCGCCTCGGCTTCATACTTCTTTTTCGTTGCTCTGAAAAAGATGAATTGGAACACGTTTACGCCCGCAAGCAAGGCGGTCACGATAGCGAGGATTGATGTGAGAACTGTTTCAGACATTCGGCATATTGTGGTATTGTTATCTATCTGTCACAAAGGTAAGAAAAAATGATTATATCATAATCATATTCACGGCGAATTTTACGTCAGTTTCAGATACCCGTTGCTGTCACGGCTCCCCGTGTACCAAGTCGAACCGCCGTTGAACGAGAACTGAATTCCGCTGTTCGTCAGTTTGATAGCGTAATTGCCGTTGCGAATCAAGAACACCACAGTGCCGTTTTCGTTGATGAACTCGGCTTTCTGTGAACCCGAGAACATCGCACGGAAACCGTTGGCACCGATAGCCGTCACCTGTGCGGGGTAGATGATTTTCAGCCCGTTCGTCACGGTCGGGACAATCATACCGAACTGAACGTTGTTGTCCGTCCTGAAGCCGTGTCCCTGTGCGATAGTGCGACATTGGAGCGACAGCGTATGCTCGCCCGCCGAGAGCGACAGGTAGCGTCCGAGCAGACCGACGTTTTGGTGCTGTGAGCCACCGTCACCCGCAGACACCTCAAAATCAATATCGCCCTCATCGCTCGCCACAATCTCGTCGTCAACGACGAGCCACACGCTTCCCGTCCAATACATATACCCGACGGTCGACTGTCCCGTTCCGACAGTGAGGAACACGTCAAGCGTCATCGACGGGATAAGAACGCTGTTCACGTCGTCCTCCACGATGAACTTCGCCTTGTTCGTCGAACCGAGTTGCAGCGCCAACTGCTCCTTTTTGGCTATCAGTTCGCCGCTGTTGATGTCAGACGCATCGGCGTCGTGTTCTATCGCCGTCTGATACTTGACCGTATAGTCCACGTTGGACGGGGTGCTTCCGAGGTTCTCCCCCGTGATTGACAGGCGGAGGTTGTTGTTCGTGTCGAACATCGACATACCGTTCCCTCTTGCGATAATTCGGGCGCCGCTGTCGTTCGTTTTCAGTATGCGGACGATAGCGTTCTCGAGGACGGCTTCTTCGGCAAACAACAGCCCCGTTGCCACACTGTCAAAAGAGGCGCCGAACTCGTCCCAATAGGCTGTGTTGGTCGGGATTTTCCCCGTGAAGCCAGCATCGCCCTCCGAAGTCGTCGATTTCGCAACATAGTACCTGTCGACATAGTACACGACATCAACCCGCTTCGGCGTGCCGTAGTAGCGGATTGTTTCTGTCGCACCCGTCTTGGGGTTCTTGTTGTAAACGCCCCTGTAACAGAGGGCGGGACCCCTCGCTCCGTCCTGTCCGTCTTGACCGTCCTCGCCGTCCGCACCGTCAGCGCCTTTCCGTGAAACAGAATAAGCGACCGTCGGGGTGCGACCGTCCGTGTACGTTGTCGTCGTCCTCGTCCAAAGGTAATAGCCTGTCGGGACGCTCGGGACGTTGGATTGCCAACCCGTGACAGGCGCCTGTGTCCCCGACGACGAATATGCGTACTCGATTGTCACGGTGTTGATGCCGTTACCGTCCTGCCCGTTCTGACCGTCAGTTCCGTCTTTACCGTCCTTTCCATCCTTGCCGTCCTGCCCGTTCTGACCGTCAGTTCCGTCTTTACCGTCCTTTCCATCCTTGCCGTCCTGCCCGTCGGCGCCCTTTACGCCCGCCGCCACGACAATCCAATAGTTGTCGTCGGTCACGGCGTGTCCTGCGCCCGAAGTGCTGTTGATATAGCGATACGTGCTAACAACGCCGCCGACGCTCGCCCACACCTCGTCACCAAGCCCGTACACACGTGTCCCGTCATACTGTCCGCACCAAGAACCGATTTCTGTCGGTGTACCGTTGCCCGTCTGAACAAGGGCGCCTTGGAGGACTAGTTTTCCGTCACCGTTGACGTTGAACTGCAGCCTGTTGCCGAGGACGAGTTTGTTGTTCTCCAAATCCCAATACGTCCCGCCGCTTCCCGACACGATTTTGTCCGTCGTGATGCGCCCGCCTGTGATTTCCGTGAACCCGTACAGTTGCGTGAACGAACGGACGCCCTCATACTCGCTGTTCAGAACGCCGACGAGGAAATGATAATACCCGCTGACGTCGGTCATCCCGATAGCGGTTTCCGACAGGACATACTCACAGTTCGTGGAACCCGCCGTCGGACATTTCAGATAGACGTAATATTTCTTGTCGGGGTCGTCAAGGACGGCGGACGTGTACGACTGAACCGTCCACCACTTGTACTCACTGACGGCGTGGGACGCCTTGATAGTGTCTATGCCGAGCGTGAGGTGCTGCATATAATAGCCACCCGATATGCTGAAAATGCCCGTCGTGCTGCTGTATGCGAACGTCGGGTTGATAATGGTCGGGCTGTCGCTGCTGTGGCTGTTGACGAAGCGGAATTGGAGGCTTTCATCGCCGACAAGGAGTTGGAGCATCTGTGCGGCGACGGGGCTGATGCTCTCCGAATAGCCCTCGATAAGCGACTTCTCGAGCATCGCCATTGTTTCCTTTGCGTCACGGAAGCGGCGCTTGGTGAACTGTTCCCCCTGTCGGCGGTTCTCCTCGACGACAACCTCCTCGCTCTGCAGCCGCTTGATTTCGCTGCTGAACCCCGCCGCAACCGCTTGGTTCGATAGGGTGATTTCGGGGCTGTGCGGGTTGTTGATATAGTCCTTTATCGCCGTGATACGGACAAGGACAGGCTCGGCTTGGAAGCGCTCGTCAGTGAAGCGGACGAAGCCGCCGAGGACGATGCGCCCGCCGATGTTCACCCAATCTTTCTTCGCCCACAGCCCGTCGAGTTCGCCTGTGAACGTGAACTTCTGTTCCTCGTTCTCGTACAGGTACTTGACGGCGCTGCGGAACATATCCCACGATGCGCCCGACTTACTGCTGTTGTCGCAGATGTACGCCTGTGGCATAGCGCAGTGAAGCACGATGTAGGTGTCATCGACGGCGGGCTTGAACGTGGCGTCGGGCATAGTGATACCGTCAATCTCCTGCGGGACAATCTCGAAGCGGCGGGCGGCTTTCGACACGCCCTTGACGGTCTTTGCGTTGTGGATGTACTTCACCTCGAGTTCACGCCCCGCCAACATCCCGCTTTGGAAGATGACTGTCATCGTTTCGCCCTCGATAAGGTAGTCCTCGTAGTTCGGGCAAGGGTCGCTCTCGGCGTTCTTGTCCGTGAAGTCGTAAAAGTGGTTGTCGGCGTCGACAGTGATGACGCTCCCAACCTTGCCGACACGCTTCGGGTATATCTCCGTACAGTCAAGACTGTCCTCGGCAAGCGACGACAAGCCCCTGTCCTTGCGCTGTATCGACAGACCGTCGGCGGAGGACTGATACCACCTTGCGGCGGCGCTGTTGAAGCCGTCCTCGTCGCTGAACCTCTCGCCGTCGTAGCCGATTTCCTGCTCCTTTGGGAGCAACAGGACACGCCCGCCGTAGGTTGACGGGTCGATGTTCTGCTCGCCGCCCTGCGGGAACAGGATTTCAACGGGGAGGGCGTCGCCGCTGTTGCTGCGACCGACGTTCGGCTTGAAGCCGTTACCCCGCCCGTATGACAGCGGGAGGGGCGTCGATTTGTTGTACTCGACCTTGCGGAGCGAAACGGTCTTGCCGACAATCTCGAACTCCGTTTCAAACTCCTCTGCCATTTGCTGCAGCGCCTCCCAACAGTATGCGTGGTCATAACTGATAAGGTGTTCGACGGCGCTGATACAGGAGCCTATCGCCCAACCCGTGTCACGGCGGTTCATATTGTCGACGAACATTTGGAGGTGTTCACGGGGCGTCGCTGTGAGCGGGAACTTCAACCGACCGTCAACGGGGTTGCGGAACTTCCAACGCTTGGCACAGGATTGATATGCCTCAAAGACGACCGTGTACTCGAACAGCCGTGTGTGCTTCATTTTCAGCGCCTCGGGACGGTCAAGTGTGTACCGCACACCTTGATAATCGACGTAGGCGCCCACGGGGATTTCCGTGTGCGTCGGGAGGCTGAAATACAGGGTGAGGTTATGGTCGCCCATTATCGCCCGTGACCTGTAACTGTTGGCGTCAACCTCGACATCGAGGATTTGGCGCCCGAGGCTGTTGAATATCCTTATCATCTTCTTGCTTGTCTTTGTCTTTTGCCGTTATTTTCGTCAGAAACGCCGAATTTCGGGCTTTCCCGTGTCGGGGGCAGTGTTATACCACCCGCCCGACGAAAGCCCCGCATTTAGCCGCAAATCGGGGCGGGCGCCCTACGTGAACTGAAACAGTTTCCCGTTGCCGCACTTCGTCGCACGGATGACCGTGAGGAAAGGGAAGTCCTCCTCACGGACTTGGTCGAGGACGCTTTTCAGCGAAGCGCTGTTCGTGAAGAACTTTCCCTCGACGCCGTTCTCCGTCTGTCGGAAGTGGATAAGGTAACGCCCCTCCCCGTGTTTCGTTTTCACGTTGGGGAGGAAGCCGATTACCTCTATCTCGCTGTTCAGAATGTCCGTTATCGACACCTGCTGACAGTTGAATATCTTGTCGCTGTCAGCCTGTTGTATGCCGAGTTCGCTGAACCGTTTCATAGGACGCCGCTCCGTTTGGGTTGTGGGTTACACGATGCCCGCCTCGTCACAGTCCGCCTCGACGGAGGCTTTCAGCGTGCGCCGTGCCGACAGGAAAGCGCTGTATGCCTCCCTTGCGGCGGTGGCTTCCTCGCCCTCGATAAGACCGAGGACGGCGCTGTTGTACTCGTTGACGAGTTTCTGTTCGTGGTTCGGTTCCCAAGTCGCAGTGATGACCGCAGCGACGACTTTCTTCTTCGTCACAGGCGCCCAAATGACAACCTCGTCACACTGCCACTGTTTGCGGGGTTCGCCTCCCTCGACACTCTCGGGGGCGTCAACCTCGACGATGTTGTAACGGTAAACGGTGCTGCCGTTCCCGACCGCCTCGAATCTCTGAGGCTTGATGTCATAAAATGCTTTCATAATACGGTGGATAGATGATTGTTCGTAACAGGTTGCGGCTGTCACTGTGCTTCGCCCAACCGAGCCAAGGGGCAACAGCCTGTTTGTATGCTTTCACGTCCCGCAGGGGCTTTTCGGCGTTCAGCCGTGCGGCGGCACGACAGAAGTTCTGTTTGATGCTCTTGCGGATAAGTTTCTGTCGGCGGTAAAAGCGGTAGCCGACATAGTCGAGCGCCCGCCCGTGACGGTCGAAGCGGTTCTCGGCGACAGGGAACACAGCGTAGTTCTGTTTCACCGTCAGCCGAAGCGCTCCGAGTTCCTCACACAGGACGCCGAACACCTCCCACAGCCGTTCCTTGCTGTCACCAAAGGCGACAATGTCGTCAGCATACTCCGTAACGTCGACACGCTCGACCTCGTTCAGTCGGTGCATCACGTAACACAGCGTGAGATTCGCAAGGAACTGTGACAGGTAGTTCCCAATAGGAAGCCCGTCGGCGCTGTCGATGATGTTGTCAATCAGCCACAGGAAATCCTTGTCCTTGAACTTGCGGCGGACGATGCGCTTCAAGACATCGTGGTCGAGGCTCGGATAGAATTTCTTGATGTCGATTTTCAGACAGTACAACGGGCGTCCCTTGTACTTCCGAATTATCCTGTCGACACGTCGGGCGCAACCCTCTATACCCCTGTCTTTGACGCAGGAATAGGTGTTGTACGTGAACGTCCGTACAAGTATCGGCTCGATGACGTTCATAATAGCGTGGTGGACGATACGGTCGGGATAGTACGGAAGCCTGTAAATTAGGCGCTCTTTCGGTTCAAAGACCGTGAAAACGTCATACGATGATGTCGTGTACGTCTTCGTCCGCAGGGCTTCGTGGAGAGCCAAGATGTTCTCCTCCCTGTGACGGTCGTGGTGACGGACACCGTATGTACGGGTCTTCCCTCGGCGGGCTTTCTCGTCAGCCAACCGCAGGTTCTCCACAGAAATTATCTGCTCGAATATGTTCCCGACACGTTTCACTTCGTCGTCTTTGCTTGTCTTAATCGTGGCGTTCGGGGGCGAACCCCCTACCAACCACTTTCGGGGTACTTGAAATTTTCTGCCAAGAGGCAAGGTCGCTGTCTTCTGTCGGTACAGCCTATGTCCGACTGTCCTTCAATTTCTATTGTCTTTGTAAGCAGAGGTGGGAGCCGATGTTCGCATTCGTATTCGAGGGGGCGTTATTCGAGTTCGCATAAGCGAAGCCTGCATTCGCCTCGTTATTCGCATTACCGCTGAACAGGACGCCACAAAGACAGCCAACCTGTGTGTAATAAATAGGTAAAGGTTTTACAGCCCTGTTGTAAGGAGGAGAGCAACCCCACGAGGGGGTTGCCGCTCCAAACGGGGTTCGTTAGTCGTGTGACGGTAAAAAGCAAAGGCGGGAGCCGAGGTCCGCAGGC
>Ga0326512_10000230_pt1 | contig 47780 bp, 73 predicted proteins | sample 1_2617_0518_D_FD_203652 | JGI IMG/M metagenome (GOLD analysis project Ga0326512, IMG submission 203652) | Bovine rumen microbial communities from UC Davis, California, United States - 1_2617_0518 | ecosystem: Host-associated > Mammals > Digestive system > Stomach > Rumen | place: USA...
CCTTCCCCGCGCCGCGAAAATTGCACGAGTAGGTAGTACCTTGCACAAGTTGAGAGCGGCCCCGTGCTCCCCTTTTTCGAGGCGAGCCAGCCCCTCTCGTTTGTGGTTTTATTCTATTCGCGGGACTGCCCGGGGGTGCCCTCTTAAATTTGTTTCGGTTCCGCCTCCACTTTCACGGCGCGGTCGTCCCAATATTCGTGGGCATATATTTTCCGAGGGTTGTTTCCGAATGAGTCCTTCTCTGATTGCAGGTTGTCGTTTACTGCATCGAAGATGATGCCGTGCTGCTCGCACCATCTCACCGCTTCTTCCAGTCTCTCTCCAATCCTGCAGGTCCACAGGATTATCTTGTCGCCTTCATGCTTCCGGCGGATGAGCTTCTCGATCGCTCTGTCGTTTGGCTCTCCAATTTCCGGCCATCTGTTCTGGCAAAGGCACCCGTCAAAGTCTACAGCAATGATCCTGCGCGGCCGTCCCATTCCTTCTCCTCGTTCTCTTTCCGTCTTTCTTCCACGCTACCACTATAGCATACCCGTTTGTCTACTTTCATCTACTCTTTCGCGCAGGGCTTTTGTTCCGGTGCTTCTCTTATTTTTCCGGCAGAAAAATTCTGAAAAGATCAGGCCGGATTTTTTACCCGTCTTGAAATGTACGGCCGCTCGTGTCCTTCTTTGCGCGCGCCAGCTGTTTGCCGATGGAGTAGTCCAGGTATTCAAGACGATAGTCGTCGATGATCTTCCTGACCCTCTGCTGCTGCAGTAGGATGATGATGCCGTTGTCGTGGACCTTGTATGCTCCGGCCCGGCTCAGCCCTACCTCCTCTGCGACTTCCTCCATCGGCATCCTGTCAATGTACCGCAGCTCGCAGATGTTCCGCTCAGCCGAGTCCTCCGGCAGGTACTCTAATATGTCCATGACCTGGAGGATTGCGCGCTGGATTGATGCCTTCTGTTTCAGGATCCTCTCCTCGATCTCGTCGAGCTTGAATATGATTCCGGCCGCACCGGGCCCGGTCGACGATCCTCTCGGGAGTGGATCATATCCCTGGCCGCCGATCGGCATGTTCTCCTCTGCCTTGATTTCCAGGAGCCTCTTTTCCAGCTGCTGCTTTCGTTTGTGTGCTCTGATATTTACACCGAGAATCCATCGGAGGATTTCACCGTCCTGATCTTCTCTCCTCTTTTCGTCGCTCATGATTGTGCCGCTCCTCTTACGCTTGTTCTTCGTCGTGGATATGGTCGAGTGTTTCTTCGATGATCCGGATCGCTTCCTCCGGCCATCTCACGAAGTCCGCCGTTCCTCCCGCGTTGATGATCCTCCGGATCGTTTCCTTCTGCAGCTTCTGTTCGGTGCCGAAGATCGGGCGCTTGACTTCGAATCCGAAGTAATGTCCTCGGTATATCATCATCAGGTCCGGGATCCCCGCGGTGCTGTACGATCCCTGGGCGATCTTGACGATGTATGCGGATGGATATCTCCGCGAGAGCGCATCCTTGATCTTTTTCTGGTAGTAGCTCTCATCCTTGATCTTCCGCCGCAGCAGCTTCATCGCATCCGATCTCGTCGTCTTTTGGCTGATCTGGAAGTCCCTCACAAACTTCCTCTCGTCGAAGTTCTCGATGTAGTTTTCCAACATGTGTTATTTCCTCCCCGTGTTTTTCTACCCAGCCGAGTCCCTCGATGAAGATGTACGTCGGCATCTCTGGCTGGCCGTTTCGTTTTTCTGTCAGCTTGTAAATCAGCAGGCCGGTCGCGATGATGATCAGCGCCGTGACCACGATCAGCGGCCCGAAGGTCATTGGCCTTCCGAATATGTCCTGGACTACCTTCTCCATGTCAAACCTCCCACTCTTTTGCTTTTGTTTCCTCGTACTCGTTCGCGATCTCGGCCCAGGTTGGCGGAAGGTCGAATCTGACCTCGGTCCGCGCATAGTCGTCCTTTTCCCAGTAGCCGTTCATTCCGCCCTCCGCCGGCGGAATCCACCGCATCTTCGTCAGCTCGTTCACGTAGCCTCTTCCAGGATCCTCGCGGCAGAAGTAGAGCCAGACCGGCGGGAGCGCTTCATACCTGATCCTTGTGTATAATCTCCTGAATGCGATCTCAATCGCCTTGTCCAGATCGTATTCGTTAAAGATTGTTTCTGCGACCTTTAGGTAGGTTCCGGCCTTCTGTTCTTCGTCTGCGATCCTCTTGATATCGCTCCACATTTTTTCTTCCAGCTGCTCGGAACGCGCGACCTCGATGGATTTCCTCGGTGTCAGGCAATCGACCGCTTCCAGGGCGATCGTTCTCATCATCTCCGACGCCTGATTCGCGATTTCACGCCTCAGTTTCTCGTATGGCCTCCCGTATTTCTGAAGGAGGATCTCTTTTCCGATGTTCTGCTCGTTGGTCTGCAGCTTTCGCACCGAGTTTTTGAGCTCTGCGTAGTTGAACATTGTAAACCTCCGGTTTGCTCTCTTTCCTTGGTCACGCCTAATTTTCTGATTTAGGCGTGACCTGTTTTGCTCAGTTTCGCTTTGCTTTTCTTCTGTTTCTCTTTGTATTTTCCAGATTTTCTCGCCGGTCACGCCTAATTTTTTATATATGTACCGTTTTTATGGTTTTATGCACTTGTTGACAAAGCGCCGCCATATAAGGGTATATTTTCCGAATTTAGGCGTGTTAGGCGTGACCTTTTATATTTTTATATAGAGAAATATATTATTTATATGGTTTCAGGTTGCATTTCCGGTCACGCCTAACGGTCACGCCTAATTTTTTTTAGGCGTTACGCGTGACCGCTCTTCGTTTTTCGGAAGCGCTCTTTCCGAATCTTTCTGGATCTTTTCCATTGCCTTCTGGCCGCCTCGATCTGCTCCAGGATCTTTACCGTTCTCACGATTGTGTCGAAGCTCGGGTGGCAGAAGTACTCGATCGTTCCGTCCTTAAAATGCAAAGATCCCCAGTTTCCGAACCTGTCAAGCCACGGTTCTTCCTGGATCCGCGTGACGTCGGTCAGGTGGATCCACTTCGTTCCGTGCTCCGTCTGAATCATGATCTTGTCCAGCTTCTTGATCGGAGTGTTCTTCATGGATTTTTCCGCCTCTCTTTCCTCTTGGATCGTACAGATCCCAAGACATCGGCCGGCTGTCCTCCGCGTCTGGGTTCTGATCCAGCGCGTACCTCTCGATGTAGACCACGTAGTTCCTGCTTTTCCCTGTCTTGATCCGATTCACGAGGCAGTGGAATGCTCCGAGCCGGATCCGGAAGTCCGTGCAGATCTGCCGCGCGGTCCCGGTTGCGATGATCTGTTCGTCGATGTCGTACAGTGTGTAGAGCACCTGTTCCATGACTCCCGCCTTTACTTTCCGTCGTCAATAAAGCGCGCGTCGTCCATCCAGCCGGATCCTCCGCGGCTGCCGAGCGTCGTCTCCCTGATCACGTATGAATTGACCATTCTGTGCATGCAATTGAACGGCGTCTTTGCGGCCGTCTCTCCTTCGCTGTACCAGACGAAGGCGCCGTCACCTGTGACGCGCTTGATCTTCCCGATCTCATACCTGTCTCCGTTCTGGTAGATGATCAGGTCTCCTGCTTTGAATTCCTTCTGGATGTTTTCCATCGCGTTCTCCTTCCATCGTTTTCCAGCATGTACTCTTCGTGTTGTTTTTCGTGGATCCGGAAGCACTTCCATGAGCAGAAGTATATATACCCCGAGGTCCCTCGCTTCTTTCGTTGGAACTTATATGCCCACAGCTGACTGTCCGGGATTCCGAAGAGCTTCCCGCAGATCGGGCACGTTGCTTCTGAGAAGCGCTCGCGTTCCGTCATTCCCATCCTGCTTCTCATTTCGCTTCGCGGATCATTCCTGTCTCGCGCCCCAGCTTGTCGACGAGGCTGGCCCGTACTCCGGTCAAATCCTCGATGTTGTAGCAGATGTCCGCCCAGGTTACGACTCCTTCGTTGAGGCTCCTGGTTGCCTCTACGAAAACATCCCGGAAGCGCTCGAGTCTCTTTTTCCCGAATCCGAATTCCGAGTAAAGCACGCCCATCGCCATGGTGAGCACGGTTTCGATTGTGAGGCGCTTGATTTCGTCGATACCGGTGTCAATCTCCCGATATGTCAGGCGGGCATTTACTCCGGTCACGTTCCTGAAGCGAATCTCCTTCTCCAGCGCTTCCGGGCCGTCTTCATTGTAGATCTTCCATGCGCGCTCAAGGCCGGCGCGGTAGTACTCCATCTCTTTGTTTTTCATGACTCACCCTCCGTCTCCGTTTCGTCGTCTTCGTCGTATAGTGGGTACGGCGTCATCGCCTTTCGCAGGGCATTGCAGAAGGAATCTGCCAGCGTGTTGCTCTGTCGCAGTTCTTCTGAGTTTGCTTCAATCTCTGAGATGGTTGTCTTGATGGTTGTTCTGATTTTCATTGCGCTTTCCTCCTCTTCTACTTACATCTTTTCCCATGCTTTTACTTCAAATAATGGGCATTGTTTTGCTCTTGTTCCGCTTTTAACGCAGTGGTGATAGTAGTAATATCCCATTTTGTTTTCTGGATCTATGTCATCCCCGATCCACCCGCCGCGCTTGTCCGGGTAGCCGTCTGCGTACCAGTCTTGCGTCGGTTTTATCAATTTGCATCTCGCGTCAAGCAGCCATCTATAGTCCGATGTGCTTCCGTGAAAATGGAACCATCTGCATTCCTCGCATGATTCAGGCATTTCCATACCGCGAATTATTACGCTCATGTCTTTGTCCTCTTGATCCTGATCGTCAGTTTCAGCTTTGGTCTTCCGATTCTGATGCTTTCACCTGGTTCCATGTCTCTGATTCTTCCTTTTATGTCTTCTGTGATGATGTTCTGAAACATTCCGGCGAATCTGATCGCGACGATGATCGCGTCTTCCGCCGTGTTTACCTTTTGGCTGTCATCGTTCATGTTTCCGTCAAACGTCAACCATCGTCTGATCGTGTACGCCATTGATCCTCTCCTCCCATCTTGATGCTTTCCTTGCTATGATCTCGCAGATCTCTTTCGGCAGCGCGATGTCTGAGATCGCCGTGATGCAGACGGAAACGTCCGCGATCTCCTCGACCAGATCTTCCCTGGCATGATCCTCGCTGATCGGCGTCTCCTGGTTCCTTGCGCGGATCAGTTTCAGCGCCGCTTTCGCGCACTCGCAGCATTCCTCTGCGAGTTGTCGCAGGCGTGTTTCTTCCGGGAGCTCTTTAATTGTCATGCCTTTTCCTCCGTTTGATCCTCTCTTCGACGGTCACGTAGATCATCGCAATTATCAAATCGAGCGCGATTATGATTGCGATGAGTCCGATCACGGCCAGTGCTCTTATGATCATGCTCTCTCCTCCCCTGCTCTCCGGTTCCACATTTCAATTGCTTCCCACTCCGTCTCGAAGATCATTGCCATGTGGTTCATGTCTCCGAGGCACTCGGACGAGTTTCCGTAGCAACCGACGATCCATTTCCCTGGGTGATTCCATCTCCAGTCCGGATGCGTCGCCATCTCTTCCGGCGTGTTTTCCGGGATCCTGAAGACGTCCGCCTCTCCTCCGCAGAACGGGCATCGTTTTAAGATCTGTTTCATGTCGCCTTCTCCCCAAGCTGCAGCACCCTGATCACAGCCGCGTGCATCCGGAGCGCGTCCATAACGGTCTTCGTGTCTTCCTCGTTGATAAAGATCAGGAGCTCTCGGCCGCCTCTGTCTTCCTGTTTTGTTACGGCGAGCTTGCTGATCCTTCCGAGCGCGCCTTCTATGTCTTCGAGCTGTTTTCTTGCCTTCCTGATCTCTGCTTCCTTCTCTGCCTGTTCCGGGCTGGTCCTTTTTACTACTTCTCGCATGATGTTTTTCTCCTCTTAATCAAACGGCAGCTCCTCCTCGGATCCGTCCAGTGGTACGAACCCGGATGCCGGATCCGTTGCCATGCTCATCTGCTCCCATTGCGGCGCTGGCGGCGCTGCTGCTTCCGCATCGTCTTCGACCTCCAGCGGATCCCCTGCCTCGGCGATGTTCCCGATCATGAACTCGATCATCCTGCAGCTGCGTCCGTTGAACTTTTTGAAGATCGAATATTCTTTCCCGCCGTCGCGGCTTTTTTCTCTTGTCGTGATCAGTCCGCGTTCCGCCATGTAACGGATCGTCTTTCGGTAGCTGTAGCCGGCCTTCTCCAGCGCCTGCGTCAGGATTGCCGGGAAGATGTACGCGATGTTCCCGCTTTCGGACATGGTTCCGAAGCAGGTCCCGATCGAGTCCGCTCCGAAGAAGGACTGGTTACTCAGCACCCAGTCCGTCACGAACTGCAGCGCGTTCTCGTTCACGTCTCCGGTGTCCGCTGCCATCTGTTCTTTCAGGATCGCGGCCGCCATTGCTTGCGCTCTGATCCATGAAGCGGTACTAATTTCGAGTTTTTCGTGCGTTTTTTGCACGTTTTGTGCATTTTTTGTTCCGTTTTGGACGATTTCCGTTCCGTTTTGATCGCTTTTTGTAAATAACCAGCTGTCCGCCATCGCGTCCGCGAGCGCGACGGCCGCGACGCCGGCGATGTGGCTGCCTGACCTTCCGTTGCTGATCGCGGAGACGAAGTCCGTCATTTCCTGGTATGCCTCGCGGATCGTGTCCTCGTTCATCTGGACGAGCTTTTCTATGAATGCCGGGCCTGCGTTCCCGCAGTCGTCCGCGCATCTCTGATGCATGAGGCTTGCTTCGACTTCGTTGTCGAATGGTCCGCCGTATACTTCGAGCACTCTCGTGCTGACACCGGTCTGCGATGTTTCCTTGCTGATCGGCTCCTCTCCGGTTGCCAGTGCGACGGTCCTCCATTGCCTCGTGGCCTGAATGCCTCCGTTCTTTGACCCGCGGATCTTGCCGGTTCCGGATGCGATCATGTAGACGATCCTCTCCAGTGAGTCCTGGTTCCGGCCGGCGAGCTGGCGCTCATCGATGCCGAGCGGGAGGTCGCAGAAAAAGCTCGCGGTTCTCTCCAGACCGACTTGCGTCGCATTGAAGTTGATCATCAGTCTGTCCGGATCGCCCCAGGTGGACAGTGCTGCTTTGAGCGCTGCTGTCTTTCCGCCCTTGGATCCGCCCCAGTTATATACAAAGAAGATCCTCTGCTTTATGATCCGCAGGAGCGGCGCGGTGAAGCCGGCTGCTAAAATGAAGCGGAACTTGTCACGGATCCGGTGCGGCTCCATCAGCTTTGTCCATCCTTCCAGCGTTCCCTGCTGCATGTATGCTTCCGCCATCGGGCGCTGGTTCGCGTCGATGTCCAGAACGATCCCATCATCGAGTCCGGGGACGAATCTGTTTCCTTTTTGCCAGCCGAATGTCGCGGTCGCGTCAGCCTTCGCGATCAGCTCGATGTTCTTTGCTTCCAGCGCCTGCAGGAATCCGACGAGCGGCTTCGCGTTCTCGCTTGTAACCGTGCATCCGAGATCGGCCAGCTGCGTGATCCCGCGGGCCGTGAATATGGTTGATCGTTGATAGATTGCTTTTTGCCAGTCACCGTCCCGCAGGAAGGCGATCTCGATCTTTTCCTCTCCGCTGTCGAGGCTTTTTAGTCTCTGCGTCAGGATGATCGGTGTCCGGCAGATCAGGTTTTCCTGGTAGTTTTTCCCGATCATGTAGATCCCTTTTTCCGAGTAGCTCCAACCCTCCGGGCATTCCAGATTGACTGGAGCGCCCTTGATCGCTTCCGGGATCTCTTTGATCTGGTCCAGGTCGATCGTCTCCGCCTTTTTAATCAGGGAGAGGATCTTCTGTGTTCCGTCTTCCTTGCCGAACTTGATTAGTATGTCCGAGGGATCCTTGCAACCACTTACCGCGCTGCAAGTAAATCTTTTAACCGTTCCTATAAAGCCGCCGTCCAGCAGGCTTTCCGTCACTTTCCGGAAGAATGTCTTCCCGCCGGTGTCCTGTTCCTGGTGAATGTAGATTGTCAGGTCCTGAAGCAGGGAGGCGTGCTGTGTTTTGAACATTGACGCCCCTGGGACGCCGAGCGCCGGCAGATCCATGTACCACAGGCTCTGCGTGTCGCTTTCGCCCTCGACCAGGATCACGCTCTTTCCGGTCCGGATCTCCGGCAGCCTCCACTCACCGTAGAGGCCGATCTTCCCGGAGGAGCGTGCCTTCCATCGGAAGTCCTTGTTTGCGAAGCGCTTTCGGTGTGTCGTTTCCTTCCCGGTCTCGTCGTAGTAAGGCGTCAGCAGGTACGTCGCACCGCTGTAGCGGTCCTTCTCCGTAGAAAGATGGCACTTCTCCTCGAGCCATTCCTTCGGCAGCTTTTTCTCGAAGGCGTACTGTTGGAGGGAGTAGCTTTTTCGTTCCGCCTCTGTTTTCTTCCGGTCCTGCTGCTGAACTCCGTACTTTGCCAGGATCTGTTTGTACGCGTCCTGGGTGCTGACGCCGTTCAGCTCGGCCCAGAAGGAGATGAAGTTGCCGCCTCGGTCCTCTGAGAAGCAGTGCCATTTTCCTGTTTTCAGATCTACGGAGAAGCTGTCGTTTTTATCCTGATGGAACGGGCACAGGCCGATCATCTGATCCCCGGTGATCTTCGGCTTTTTAATGACGGCCGTGTACTCCGATCGGTAGTCCACGATCCTGTCGAGATCAATTTCCTCAGCCCGCATGGTTTAGTTCCTTTCTGTCACTTTTCGGCTTCTTTGCCGGTTACTCTCTCTCCGTCAATCTCGATCTGAATCTGAGATGTGTCTTTGTCTATGAAAACGGCAGCCCTCTTTCCGAGCTCTCCTGAATCGAGGATGAGCCGGAGCGCTTTTCTCTCCTGCGTCTCACCTTCCTGCAGCTGGTACCGGATCTTGCCATACTTCAGCTCTTTTTCGCCAACCAGGTCTTCCGCATTCTGCTTCGTAAGTCGGAACCTCATCCTTCTGCACTCCCTTCCTGATCGGTGACGAATCCGCGCCAGTAGCGTGCGAACGTCGTGTCTCCTCTTGCGGCCTTCCGGCTTTTCCTCTTGTTCAGTTTCTCGTAGCCAGCTTTCAGCATGTTATACCTGGCACGCATCCTCTTGGTTTTTCTGGCCTCCGGTAAAATGGAGACGACCTTCTGGTTTTTCATCTGATTTTTCATCTGCTTCCTCCTTTTAGTTGCTGTAGCTGTAAACGTGCCATTCCGTCACCTTGTACACGCCGTCGCCCTGTTCGCAGTCGCTTTGCCAGAGGACGTTGTCCGGGAGTGTGCTTCCGTTCTCGATCACGTACAGCGCGTTCTCCCAGTTTTCCTGCGTCGGCTCCCGGTAGAAGTTTCCGTCGACCGTGCATGCATACTGGAGCGGGTTGTCCTGGAATATCACCTCCGCCGGCGTGTCTGGGAACTTGTCGCTCCGTACCCTGTTATCCGCGACGGAGATCACGTCCCTCTGTTCGTCGTCCGGACAGAACTGCGCTTCTCCTGCTGCGAGGTGTGCGTATAGCCAGAGGTCGGATTCCGGTTCCACCCATGACCAGTCCGTCGTCTGGTCTGCTGTTGTAAACTCCGCCGGCGCAAGCACGATCATCGCGGCCAGGATCGGTGCTGCAAAAGTTTTCATTTTATCATCCTTTCTGTAATGCAAACCGGAACTAATAGTTCCGGTTTGCGGCGTCGTCTTTATGCAAACGGCAGCTCTTTGTCGATGTTTTCCGGGATATTGATAAACCCGTCATTTCCTGTCGCAGCAGCCTGTGTCGGCGCTGCCTGCTGCGCAGTCTGATTTGTGTTTGTCGCCTCGACCTCGTAGTCGTCGGCGATGATCGCGATCGACTTGTACTGTTCCTTCACTTCCTTCCGCATCGCGGAGACCTTTGCGGCCGTCTCCGGATCCAGGACGCCTGCCTTCTCGATCTTGATCTTGCTGTATTCCTGGTTCCCCTTTGTGACCTTCTCGAGTCTGAAGCGCATGATCAGCTTGGTGTACGGCGTGGATCCGTCGCCCATCGCGCGCGCGATCTGGTCGTTGACCGGTTTGATCGAGGTCGGCGGGACCATCAGGAGGTAGATGTGCGAGTCTCCCGGCAGCATCATGTAAAGCCGGCGGCCGTTCTTGCATGCCTTCCCGCGGAGCCTCTCTCCGGTCTTGGTATCGACCGCAGTTCCCCACTGATTGAACGGGCATGTGTCGCAGTTGATGTTCTTCCCGGGATCATCGAACGGATGCCCCGTCTTGCTGTCGATCGAGCTGCAGACGGGCAGCAGTGGAGCGTTCGGATCCGTCGCCATGCCATCCTCCGGCCATCTGGAGTTGAGCCTGTGCGTGAAGATGATCACGGCCTCGATCTCCTTCTTCACGTCCGGATCGCTCGGATTGTCCGTTTCGATCTCGTAAGTGATGCCGCTGATCTTGATCCGGCGTGCATTGATGTTCCTCGTGTCGTCCAAGTCAGCGAGCTCGTCCTGGAACTCAGCGAGTTCTTCTTCGGACATTCCGTCGGCGGCCGTGATCAGCTCGAACTTCTTTTCTTCCTTGGTGGCGACTGCAGTTGTTTTCTCCATCATTTCTTCACTCCTCCTCATCATCGCTTTGTTCGTTTTCGGTTCTCTTGGCAGCTTCTGCTTTTGCTCTTGCTTTTTCGAATGACCTCTGCCATCCATGTTCTTCAGACTCCGCGGAAGCATCCTCGCTCTCTGTTTCATCTTCTTCGTCCTCTCCGTCTGCTTCCAGGTATTCTTCGACCGGCGTTCTCTCAGGGCTTGTCAGTGCGTACTGGCTGTAAAGCTCCGCGCTGATCCGGCTCGCGCTTGCCGCAGCGCCGATCACCATGTAGGCCAGTTTCGCGAGGTCGTCCGCCAGCGCCGTTGATACGTCGACGGCCCTTCCGTCATCTGAAGGAAGGATCCCGAGGAAGTCCTTCATGTCGTTCGCGCAGGTTTTCGCCATCGCCTGGACTGCAGCCCAGTTCTGTGCGGCGATCCCGTAGCCCTGATGCCGGTTCGTCACCGATGCCATCTCCCGGTCGAGCTGATTCTTCCGCATCTCGATCGCGTCCTGTACTCTTGCCTGGAACGTAACCTGATGCTCTGTCCTGAGATCCATCTCCATCTGTTCGTAATCGCTCATTCTCTTTCCTCCATTGCTGAACGTGCCGCTCTGATCGCGGCCGCCTTTTTCGGGTTCATCTTTGTCTTGCTCAGGTCGTTGTAGTCGTACCTGCTGACGATCTTCTCGAGGCCTTCCGGAAGTACTCCGTTGTTTTCCTCGACCATATTGCCGACCGCGCTGTTCAGCGTTCTCGGATCCACCTTCTCGACGATCAGCTCACCGAGTCCCTCTTCTCTCAGCGTTTTGAAAAAGTCGACGCCGGCGTCGAGCATGTCCTTCTCGCTCTTCTTGTTCCACTTCGTCTTCGGCGAGAGCGAGTACGCGAAGTTGTCGGTTCCTGTGATCGGGCAGTTCTGGTCAATCATTTCCTGAATGACTTCCTGCTTCACCTGCTCGAGCAGCTCGTTGTTCTTCTTTGTCTCATCGGCGAGCCGTTCCTTTGTCGCCAGTAGCTCCTCGTACTGCTGCAGCATTTCCGGTAGTGTCATGTTTACTTCTCCTTTCCTTGTGTTGTTCTCCTTCCGATCGCGACGCCGATCGCGATCAGCGTGATCACTATGAATGCCAGATTCATCAGGCAGTTTCCTGTTTTCTTTTCCGTCGTTCCGTCCGGCAGTATGTAGTAGCGTGTCATGTTTTTTCCTCCGGCCAGCTGATGGCCTGCGCGCATTTTGTGCAGTAGTCGGTTCCGCGTCCGAGCAGGTGTCCGCATTCCGGACATTTTCCTGTGAAGAATTGATTTTCGTCCTGCGCGATGGTTTCCGGGATGCATCTTTCCAAGGCCGCGATTGCGAGCCCGATCGTACTTCGTCTGTAGACGCTGTCGATGTCGTGCATCATGTCCTCGAGTTCTCTGATCGCCTGTCTCGCGCTGTCCGGACTAATTCCGTTCATTGTGTTCTCCGTCCTTCCTGTCCTGGATCCGAATGCCCAGCCAGAAAAGCAGGGCCGTTGCCGCAGCTGCCCCGACAAAAAGTCCGAGCAGGAATGTCAGGATTGCTGTTGTCATATTTCCCTCCTCTCAGGTGAAGAAGTCGCGCCAGGAGTCCACGACCGTTTTCGCCATGTCTTCCTTCTTTGCGAGGCTCTTCCCGATGTGCTGATCGATGGTTCCGTCGACCTCGATGCTGATGTAGGTGCAGCAGTTCCTTTGTCCGATCCTGTGGATCCGGCTCAGGCTCTGTTCGTAGGTCGCATAATTGAAATTTTTTGAGTAGTACACACAGGTGTCGGCGGCCGTGAGCGTGATTCCGGTGCCGGCCGTGTCGATCTGTCCGATGAAGACTACCGTGTCCGGATCTTCCTGGAACTGCTTCACGATGTTTCCGCGGTCTTCCTTCTTGATCGCGCCGTATATGCAGACGACCTTCTTGTGTTCCTGCTTCAGCCGGTTCGCCGCCATTTCCTGCAGCGCCTTGACTTCTGCGATGAATCTTGCGAAGATCACCAGCTTCTTTCCGGATCCGATCACGTAGTCCTCGATGATGTCCCTCGCGGCGGAGAGTTTTGCGGTCGATACCTGCTGAGGCTTTTCCGCTTCGTCTTCCACCAGGAAGCCTCCGGTCAGCTGCTGGAGGCGGAGGAGCTTCGTCAGGACCGTTGTCGCCGTGATCGTTCCGCCGCCGGCGAGTTCCGCGAAGCTGTCCCTCTTGATCTGGTTATAGAGGTTGCGTTCCTTTTTCGTGAAGTCGACCGTTCGGACCTCGAAGGTCTGTTCCGGAAGATCCAGCGCCTCTTCCTTCGTGACTCTGTAGGCGACTGAGTATTCTTTCCGGATCAAGTTATCCATGTCGCGGTACCCGATGATCTGCTTGTTGTTGAATCCGCCCATGATCGCGTAGTGTGTTTTGAATGGCCAGAACTTTGTTCCGAAGATCGATGGATCCAGGAACCGGTATTGGCTGAAGATGTCGATCGCGTTGTTCTGCACCGGCGTTCCCGAAAGGATCAGCTTGTAGCGCGCTTTGTCTCCGAGCTTGTGGATCGCTTTGCTCTGTTCCGCGTCGTGCGTCTTGATCCGCTGTGATTCGTCGCAGATGATCAAATCCGCGTCGTATTCTTCCAGGGCCTCGAAGATTCCCTCGCGCCAGGTGGACTCGTAGTTGATCACTGCGATCTTGAGCGCTTTATATGGGAACCGCTGCAGATCGCTGAGCGCCTTGAGGCGCTGCTTCTTTTCTCCAAGGAGCACTCGGACCGTGTACCTGAACGCCGCGTATTGTTCCAGCTCTTTCGGCCAAACCGCGACGACCGATGTCGGTGCGATCACGAGCACTCTGTCGATGGCGCCGGCAGCGTAGGCGGATCCCGCGATCGCAATCGCTGTCAGGCTCTTTCCGCATCCCATCTCGCTATTCAAACAGCAGTGCGAAACCTGCGCCCGCTCCATAATCTGCTGTCGTCATTTACATCACCCCTCTTTCTTTCAGCATGCGCCAGTGAAGTTTCAGGTGTTCGCTGTGCGTCATTACGATTAGATTCTCTGGTCTGTTGTCGTCGTGAATTCCGTTGATGTGATGGACATCCTCGGATGGTTTGAGCTTCCTTCCGATGATCCCCTCCATAACCCTCCGATGTTCTTTGTTTTTATAGCTTCCGCGGTTCACCGCATCCGGCTCCAAAGCGAGGAGCGGGTTTCTCTGTCTGTTCAGTTCCGTCAGATGCTTTGCTTTGTGTCCCTTCGAATGTCCCGGAACGTTTACTTCTTTTTTGACATATTCGGAAAGCCATGAAAGTCTGCAGGCTTGTCCGCAGAAGTGCCTCTCTGCCTTGTCCGAAGGCGGGATCCAGAATTCTTTCCCGCACGCCTCGCAAGTTACGGTTTTCCCTTTTCTCTGTGCTGCGTCGTGGCATACCTTTGAGCAGAAGATTCTTTTTGCGGAAGGCTTGTCTTCGAACTCTCTCCCGCATTGTTTGCAGGTGTAGATCATTCCCATTTTTCCCTCTCTCTCAGCTTCTTTCCGCACCAGTGGCAGTTGCTGTCCATTTTGTAGACGCTCTGGCCGCATGCCGGGCATCGGTACGATCCGTCTTGGTGGAGCCGGGCGGGAGAGGCGTGTTCGTACTTTTCCAGTAATCTCCGCGCCTGCTCTGCCAGTTTGTCGTAGTCGATCAGGACGTCCCTGAGCTCGTCTATGACTGCAGCCGCGTTCCATGTCCAGTCGTCTTGCGATGGTTCCTTTTCGGTGAGGCGTCTGATGCCCTTTTCCATCTCATCGAGCGCTTGCATGAATTCGTTGATTTTCATCTTGTCCGCGGCTCTCCTCTGTTCCTTGATTTTTCGGGGTGCTCTGTACCTTGGTGCCTCGTCCGGCACAGGCTTGATGTATCGGTTCGACTTTGGCTTTTCACGTCTTCTCATTGACTGCCTCCGGTGGGATCAGTCCGAATGTGATCAGCGCCATGTTCGCCGCTCGGATCTGATGCTTGTAGAGGTTTGCCTTGACCGGGAACTTCACCGCAGGTTTCGGATCCTCTTTTATCCGCTCCCGATCGACGGCAGCGTGTACCAGGATCCGGCGTTGCCGTTCTTCTTCGTATGGTTTCGGCAGCCAGCCTTTGTCATGTATCTTCTGGAGGATTTCGTCGCCGATCGGCGCTGTGAAGGATCCGGCCTTCCGGTTGTACTCCATCTTTCCCCAGCTCCGGATCACGCTTGTTTGGGTGTCGCTGCACTCGATCAGCGTGATTTTTCCGTCTCCCATTTTGATTCGCATATTTATTTCCCTTCTTTATCGTGATAAGATGGAGAAGCGTTAAGTTCTGAGACGATTACGCAAACCTCACTTTTGGGGCCGCTTGGCAGAGCGGCTCTTTTGTTTTGTCTGTTCATTCAGCCCACCTTCCTGAAGCGCTGGTTCTCGATTCGCTTTCCCTCGATGCGGCGCTGCCTGTCGTTCTCCATGATCAGTGCGGCTTTCCGCTGCTGCCTGACCGTCCGGATCGCGTACTGAGTGAATTCATATAATGCGATACCGATCATCGTGACCTGCCATAAGCTCGGCCCTGCGTTCGTCCGGATCAGCGCCATGAACGCGATCGTGATCAGTGCCGCGGCTGCCTTGTCCTTCAGTCTCTTGATGCTCATGTTTCCTCCTCTCTTTACTGATAGTCTGCTCTGTTGAATGCCGGCACCTTGATTCCGGCGTCCAGCGCTTCTCTGAACCTGATCCAATCCAGGACCATCTCCCGATCCAGCAGAACGATCTTGTCTGATCGGATCACGCCGACCGGGTAGCGCCCTGAGTGCTTTTGCAGTCCCTCCGTCGCGTCTTCCATGAGCCTGATCGACACGCCGAGGTCTCGTGCGAGCACCGGGCGTTTCCTGTAGTTCCTCACGACCCTCACCTCCTCTCTGGGCATAACGGTTAAACCGTTTTTTTATTCGATAAAAAATCGATGTCATTGTAGCTTACTCCGTACAGTTTCTCGATCTTCTGGATCATCGGGACGTCTGGGTAAGTGTTCCCGATTTCGTACTGTCTGAGCGTGTCCGGCGCTATTCCGAGGAGCTTCGCCGCCTCGATCTGCGTCAATTCTTTGTTGACTCTTGCCGCTTTCAGTGTGATCGACATGCCGTTTTCCCTCCCTTCCTGCGTTTTTGTAGAGTTCCCATGTACACAATGATAACGGTTAAACCGTTTTTTGTCAACGGAAAAACCGTCATAATCTTGATTTTTTAACGGTTTTTACTATAATGGAAATACGCCACCTTTTTGAAGGGAGAAATTGCTATGCTCGGGAATAAAAAAGTGATGGGGGATAATATCCTTTATTATATGAATTTGCACGGTATTGATCGCCGCGATTTTGCGAAGGCCATCGGCGTTCCTTACTCTTCTTTGACCGACTGGATAAACGGGAACACGTACCCTCGGATCGATCGGATCCAGATGATGGCCGATTATTTCCACATCGAAAAGTCGGACCTTGTCGAGGCACGCAATCTCAGCAAGAAAACCCAGGCACGCCGGATCCCTGTCCTCGGTCGTGTTGCCGCCGGCGTCCCTCTGGAGATGGTGGAAGAAGTGATCGATTGGGAGGAGGTCAGCGAGGCCGTCGCCGCATCGGGTGCCATCTTCGCTCTTCAGATCCATGGCAGCAGCATGGAGCCTCGGATCCTCGACGGCGATGTTGTTATTATCCACCAGCAGGACGATGCGGAGAGCGGTGATGTCGTGATCGCTTCCGTGAATGGGGACGATGCTACCTGCAAGCGTCTTCGGAAATATAAGGAAGGGATTGAACTGATTCCTTTGAACCCGTCGTTCGCTCCGATGTTCTTCTCGAATCAGGATATTGCAGAGAAGCCTGTCCGGATCCTCGGGAAGGTCATCGAGCTTCGTGGAAAATTCTAAGGAGGGAAAAATGAGAAAGTGTGCAGCGTTATTGCTCGCCAGCGTGATGGTCTTGTCTCCGGTCACGGTCCTCGCGGACGATGATCTGGAAGCTCGCGTCGCCGCCCTGGAGGAACGTGTCGCGGTTCTGGAGGCTCAGCTCGGTTTGTCCGAATCCGAAACTCCGGCGGATGATGCCGGCGCGGATCCGGAGGAGCTCGGGGATCTTGTCTTCGATTACGGTGGATGTTCTCTCCGGTATGTTAGCAGCGAGATCCGGCAGGATTATCAGGGGAAGGACGCCCTTGTCGCGTACTTCGATTTCCTGAATAACTCCGGGAAAGATCAGGCTGCGTACCTGGAGTTTCAGGTCCAGGCATTCCAAAACGGGAAAACGAACGCCGTGATCCCGATCTTGTACCCTGATATTCAGGAGCACATTGATAGCATGGCTCAGGTCATGTCCGGCACGGATCCTGTCCGCGTTGCCTTCATCGAGCCGCTGTCGGACGCCAGCGATGTCATCCTTCGTGTGAGTCCTCTGATCTCTTTCGGAGATGAGCACCTCGACATTCCGGTTGCTCTTAAATAATGAAAACCGCCCGGCCTGCTGCAACAGATCGGGCGGACGCATGGCTCCTGGAAGTCGCCATGGCTCAGACGGCCTTATTATAGCATCTTCCAGGAGCGGACGGCAACAGCGCCGTCTGGTTTTTTGCACCCTGAAAGGAGGATGTTTATGTGGGTTCAGGAACGAAACGGTAAATTTATAGCCCGCGAGCGGTACCGCGATTATATGACCGGGAAGGATAAAATTGTCTCGGTTACCATGGATCGCGATACGCCGCAGGCAAGGAACAAAGCGTCGACCATTCTCTCTGCTAAGATCGCAGCAGCTCAGGCCGAGGATCCGCAGGAGTCGCGTCCGGTTCTCTCTCTTGCGAAGACGAAGAAGGCGTACCTTGATTATCAGAAAAAAACCGTGAAGGACTCCACCTATACCAGGAACCAGATCGTCCTGGATACCGTCACCGGCCTGATCGGCGATGATGTCCTGATGGATCGTCTGTCCGCCGGCTGGATCATGTCGAAGCTGCTTGCTACGGAAAAAGAACCCGGTTCTATCAATAATTATCTGATTCGCCTGCGTGCGATGCTCCGGTGGGCGTATGAAAACGACCTGTGCGATAATATTGCGGCGAAGCTGAAGCTCCTCCCGGATAAAACCGAGCGGGAGAAGGTTTCGGAGAAATATCTGGAACGCGAGGAGCTGGAGCTCCTCCTCGATGGGCTGACCGTGACGATCTGGCATCACCTCACGCGGTTCCTCGTACTCTCTGGCCTCCGGATCGGCGAGGCGCTTGCCCTGCTTTGGTCCGATCTGGATCTCGACCAGCGCCTGATCCATGTCTCGAAAACCCTGAACCATAAAACGCTTGAGGTCACCTCTCCGAAGACCTTCGATTCTGTTCGGGACGTGTATATGCAGGACGACCTACTCGCGTTTTGCCGGCAGCTCCTCGCATTCTCCAGGCGGCGCGCCATGGAGTTCGGTCACCGCAGCGAGCTCCTCTTTGCGACGCATGATGGTCAGTTCTGCTGTTACGATGTTTATGAAAAATATTTGAAGGAACGCAGCGAGGATATTCTCGGCCGGCGCGTCACCAGCCACGTGATGCGACATACAATGACGGCGCTCTTCGTTGAGGCCGGCGTCCCGCTCGAGGTTGTCTCGCGTCGTCTTGGTCATCATGATAGCCAGATCACCCGGGATATTTATTTTCACGTTACGGAAAAGCGCCGCCAGATGGACTACGATGCGGTGCGGGAAGTGTCGATCATTTGATTTTGAATAATTTTTGCGCACCTGCTGCGCACTTTGAGGCATGAAAAAGCCGGAGACCCTTGATTTTACTGGATCTCCGGCTTTTCATTTTATGCCCAGGGGTGGAACCTGAAATTCTCGCATTATCCCGTGGAGTCCTTATTTATGCGACTTCCGTGTTTCCATTATACTACTTATCCTGCTTTATCGCACTTAATTCTGCGCACTTTCTGCGCACCAGCGCTCGTTGGATCCTTGATAGAGTCTCGATTGAATCCGGCATACTGAACAAATCATGCCGCCCTTCTTTGTGCATTATTTATTTATAAAATACTTGATGATTTTTGCCGTTCGGAGTTATAGTCTAACCATCATTGATGCAGCAGGGTATGTTCTGAAAGAACAGCGAACCGCGCCGGGCGGATCCCGGCAGAAAGGTGGTTATTTATGGCAGTTGATGTGATTCCTTTTAACCGTCCGATGCTGGACGAGCTGATGAAAAAGCACGGGGATAAAAAGAAGGACCTGGCCGCCGCTCTCGGTATGGCCTACGCGAACTTCTCCCCGATCTGGAACGGGCGCCAGTCCTGGACGCTCCGCCATGTGATCGGGATCCAGGAGCGGTACCGCTTAACTCCGCGGCAGGTCTTCGATCTGTTTATCCAGCCGAAGGCCGGCACGGATCCGGTCTCTCTCAGGTCCGCGGATTCTGAAAACTGATCTAGTTGAGTCCTGGCATACTACACTAAGCCTGGGCTCTTTTTTTGTGCACTTTACGGCGCTCATTTTGTTATAAAATACTTGATGTTTTTATGTCTCAGAGTTATAGTTTAACCATCAAAAATATACGGAGGTGCGGACGATGAAGTACGAAGATAGCAAGGTTCAGGGGATCAGCAAGAAAACGCTGCGGGCGCTGGAGCAGATCGCGATGAAGGCCTCTTACAGCCTGGATTGCCGCGGCGGGATCGACGGCCGGAACAACGACGAGGAAGACTTCCCGGAGATCGGCATCTGCTCGCTCCAGGAAATGCTCGAGCAGGCTTACCTGATGGGTAAGGCGGACGGTGCGAAAGCGAAGAAAGCATAAAGGAGGTATTTGATCATGACGATCGAGAACGCGGTGAAAACTTATAGGCTCCCGGCTCACTCCACTTCGGAGGATCTCGAATGCAGCTGGAGCACGGTTCTGAACTATGGGGAAGCGGTTCTCCTGGCAGGCTACTATTATACCGGAAGAAATAAGCCTTGTTGGTTTGGTGCGGTCTACGAGCATCTGGATGATGATCTCTCCTGCGAAGGCTTCATCGGTCTCCGGGCCGCCAGTGAGGTTGAATTCGAAGATGAAGGTCACGCGATTGCCTGGGCGATCAGCCAGGCGGTTTGAAAGGAGGACTCGGGCATGATGAGCAGGGCTTCTACAGAGGCGTATGGAAAGCGGATCGGCTGCAGGTATTATGTGAAAAATAACAAAGGCGGGCTGTACGGTGGATTCAAAAGCAAAGAAGCGGCGGAGGCCTGCCGGCGGAGATGGGAACGGGAAGAGCGGAATAATCCCTGGAATTCTGGACTGATTGTCTTTATCGAGGAAAAATAGGAAAGGGCCGGCGGCTTCCGGTGGAAAGGTGGAGAAATGGATAGAAAAATTGTTTTGATCGATGCGGTTCGCGAGTGCTACGGAGCTGATGATTTCTTCGAAGGATCGATGATGATGCGAAAGGAAACCATGACGGTTGGCGACCTGATCGAATTCCTGGAAGGCTGCGATCAGGAGGCGCGTGTGATCCTGAGCCACGATAGCGGTTATACCTACGGCGGGATCACATATCAAAAGATCCAGGAGGCTGTCGTTGATTCCTCCGGCGCGATCGAGGTCATCTGAATAAAAAAAAGAGCCGGCCGGGGATCACCTCCCCGGCCATTTTTTGTGCTCTGAATCAGGTTATGGATCCCAGTCCTGCTGCCCAGGTCTGCGGTCCGACTTCTCCGTCTGCCGTCAGTCCATTTGCCTTCTGGAACTGGATCGTCGCATTGTGCGTATTCGGGCCGAACTCTCCGTCCGCATCCACGCCGATGATTGTCTGCCAGACCTTTGCGGCTCTCCCGATGGAGCCCTTTTTGATGATCGGCATCTGAGTGCTGACTGCGTACCGCTTGACCGCGGGCGCCGCAGGAGTTGCCGCTGCTCCGGATCCGGAGGACGCCGCCGCGCCTCCGCCGTACCGAAGGACGTGCTGCCATTTGGATCTGCTGTATGCCGTGACCGCGATCTCAGTTCCCTGGTCGCCGGTCTTCGAGGATCCGTAGCTCTGGCCGCGCGCGTGGACGATCTGGCCGTTGCCAGCGTACAGCGCGGTGTGGCCGTTCGTCCCGCTGATATGGTAGTACAGAATGTCGCCCTTCTGTAGCCCAGCTCCGGTGTTCAGGTTCACGGAACTGGTCACGTCTTTGAATCCGAACTTCGTCAGCTGCTGCATGTTTCCTGTGTAGCATACCTGATTCAGGTCGATCGGGACGCCCGCTTTCCGGTACGACTCAATCGCGAGGCTGCTGCAGTCGTAGTCTGGTCCCCATCGATTCTGCTGACTGTACCCGTGGCTCTGATCGTTTGCGATTCCGATTGCCCATTGCAGGGCTTTCTCTGCTACCGTCATGTTCTTGCTCTCTTTCTGTGTGGTGGCCGCCGGCGCCGCTGTCGTGGTTCCGGCGTACTTGTTGTAGTAGCTGTACCCGTATTCCGCGCGCGTCTTGACGACAGCAGCGCTCGTGTCCGCCGGGCATTCGAACTTCTTCAGGACGATCTCCGCCGCGTTATAAACGGAATCTGAAGATGTGAGCGCCTTCCACACGCTCTGGTAGGAGCTCTTCAGCTCGGTGATCAGCCAGTCCAGCTGCGTCTTCAGGTCCGCGATCGAGACCTTGCGGCTCTTGCAGAGGTCATATAATCCCGACTTCCTTCCTGGGCTTGTCCATTGCGCGAGGCCGTACCCATACTGCTTTCCTGGCAGCGGGTGCAGGAACTCTTCCTTGCTGATCGTTCCGTCATCGACGAACGCGGTGTACGTCGCGTCGGTGTATATTTTGCCATGTTCCTTCAGCCTCTTCAGGCAGAGGATCTCGACGCGGTTTGCGATCAGTCCGGACTCCGCATGGAGGTTGCCCATCATGCCGGCGGCTCCGGCCGGCGTCATTCCTGATTTAATCAGATGGTCCCAGATTTCCTTGCTCATTGTTCTGCCCTGCTTTCATTTGTGCTTCCGCGACCAGATCCTTCTGGAGGTTCGTGTTCGTGGACTTGTTCGTTGTCGTCACCTCGGTGATCTGTCTTGTCGTGACCTGGGATCCGGCGCTGGCAGAGTCGACCATCGCCTCGCATGCCGCGTATATCCCGGAGCTGAGCATCGCGCAGATCATTCCGAAGATCACGACCTTCTCATCCTTCACGATCGTCCACCCGGCGATCGATGTTCCGACGGATCCGAGGAAGGCCGCCAGGGACAGGAGGAATTTCCTTGATGTGAGTTTATCCATTTTCATTGTCCTTTCCGCTCTTGATGTTGAAGATCTTGATCAGCGCCGCCATTAAAAACTCCCCGCCGAACGCCGAGAACAGGCACGTGGTCAACGTGGAGTGCTCGATGCCGGTCATCGTCGCCGTTATGATCTCGGCGACCGTGTATGCGATCAGGACCGCGATACAAAAAATCAGATACTTGTCCAGCTTACTGAGTTTCTTGGTTCGTCTCGGTGCCATGGCTTGTGTGTGCCTTTCTGTTGATGTACTTCTGCAGTTCTTCCTGAGCTTCCTTCGTCTTTCCGTTGGTGCCGAGCTGCTGCAGGCCGTCCAGGACGGCAAGCATGGACGACATAAGCAGCTGCCTCTCCTCGAGCGAATCTTCGTTTTCTTTTCCCTGTCTCCGGAGCTCCCGCTTGATCTCATTGATCGACTCGTAGTCCCGGTCGAGCTTCTCCTCGACCTTATCGACCCGGGCGTTCACCTTTTTGATCTGAGCGGGCACGCTCTCGATCGAGGCGTCCTTCATGACCTTACTCTTGATCGACGGCCAGATCTTACCCATGGCGATCATGAATAAAGCCATGAGGATTAGCCAGGTGATCACGTCCTCCGGCTTGATGTACCCTTTTGTCAGTGCGTCCAGCATTTTCTGCTTCCTCTCTTCTTTCCTGTGGTTGTCTTAAGTATTCCGGCAGATGAATGCACCTCGAGCATGGTCGTTGTCCTGGTGGGATGTGATACGATTTGCAGAACCGGCAGCATCCGAAGACGCCCTTGTCGCAGTTCCTTCCGTCGCATGGCGTTGCGTCAAAGAAACAGAGCAGGTCCGCTCTCGAGTAATATCTGCAGAAAAATCTATTCTTTCGCCTTTTGAGATGTCTCATCTTTCATCTGTCCATCGGTTTGTCCCTCCATCGCCGGCGCGGTGATCGCGTCCAGGCGGGCCTTCAGGTTCTTGTTGTCTACGTGCGCGGTCAGGCCGTAGATGCTTGTCATGTGTCGTTGGTACTTCTCGCGGCTAATATTTCCGTCCAGCACTTCATTTGTCAGGAACCGCGTCTCCCGCTTCATTCTTCCGACTGTCGATTTCCGAAGATGCATCCGCTGTGCGGTGATCTGTATTCCGACGAACTCCACTCCCTTTTCGACTGGGATGATCGCGGTCTTCCTGTTCAGTTCCAGATGGAGCTTTTCTTTCAGGAACCGCTCGATCTGGATCCAGTTTTCCCTTGCCGTCTCTTTGTCCGGTGCCAGCGCGATGATGTCGTCCATATACCTGACGAATTCATTAATCTTCAGCTCGTGCTTCACGAACTGATCGAGCTCGTTCAGGTATATGTTCGCGAACAGCTGGCTTGTCAGGTTGCCGATCGGCATGCCGACGTCGAAGATCCATTCGTCGTCCGTCACGTCGTCCGGGCCCATGCCACGCGGCAGCCCGAACGGTTCGTCGGTGCTGTTGATGATCCTGTCGAGCAGCCTCATCAGCTTTGCGTCCTTAATATGCCTCCCGAGGATCTCGAGGAGGACTGCATGATCGACGCGGTAGAAGTACTTTGAAATATCCAGTTTTAAGATGTACCATCGCCCTGGCCGGCGCTTTGCTTTCCGAAGCCAGTTCTGGAGACGGAGCGCTGCAGCTGTGGATCCTTTTCCTTCTCTGCATGCGTAGCTGTCCTCGATCATCCGCCTGTCAAAGTACGGATTGATCAGGTTGTAAATGCTCCACTGAACGACGCGGTCCGGGAACGGCAGCGCCATGACCATTCTCCGCTTCGGTATATAAACCCAGAGCCTTCTGTATGGTCCGAACTCGTAGGTCTCGTCCTTCAGGCGTTCCTCGATCTCGAGGAGATAAAGATCCGCGTATTCGGAAAACCTGGCCACCTCTCTCCGGTATTGCTTCCCCTTCCTGGCATCCATGTATGCTTGCAGCAGATGTTCGTAATCTGAAACCAAAGAGAAGGAGCCATCTCCGAGCGTTTCCATCGAATCAGACTCCTTTTTGTTGTTTTTGCTCTGCGTGACGTTTCCGCCTTCAGAGCAGCGATCACTTCTCCGTCCGGGAAAAGTCCCGACGGAAGGTTCCCTGACTCCTTTTCCGAAGGCCGAAGGATTGCCGTCTCTTTATTTGGATGCGGTTCCTTACTTCCGGATACCTTCAGCAAAGCGAGGCGCCCGCCCAGATTGTCGTTCGTATTCGTACGGCCGTTATTGAGGTTCGCGTAGAAGACGCCGGCATTTCCGGCATTGTTGTAGTTGCCGCCCCGATACAGGCAGCGACGGGCGCGTTATTAGTCAGGGCCCTTGTTGAACCGGACGTGCTGCTCGCGCAGGCTCTTGATGTAGCCGCCGACCATCCGTCCGATCTCTGCGATTTTTCTCGACCAGACTTCCTTCTGATGTTTGTTCAGCGCCGGCTTGAAGTTCTTGTCCTGGTAGACGTGGTAGAAGTCCGGCTCCGCCGCGAGGTTCACGAGATCCTGCAGCAGGCTAATCTCGACGTCGATGTCTTCCGTCGTCGTCTTTTTGACGTGGCTCTTTTCTAGCCGTATGATCAGCCGGTCGATCCGCAGCATGCATGCGCGGATTTCGTCGCCGAGTTCCTTCTGTCTTCTGTCGAACTTACACGCGAGCCGATAGCCGTACGCGAACATCTCAGTGAACTTCTCATGGATGTAGAGCGGTTCCGGACGAGTCCGTTTCTCCGGTTCGTTCTTCAGTTCGTTCCGCATGTCATCGTTTGTCATCTGGTCTTTTCCTGCTGGTATGTACGGGACGCCCGCTAACCCGCGGGCGTCCATCAGTTAGTCAAGTGCTTCGGAATAAGCGAGGCGCCCGCCCAGAAGGTCGCGCGTACCCGTACGGCCGTAACTGAGGTTCGCGTAGAAGACGCCGGCATCTCCGGCATTGATGTAGTAGCCGCCCCGAGACAGGCAGCGCTCATCTGCACTCGCGTCTGCGTAGAAATAATCGCCACTATAATCCGAAGCCTGGGCTCCGTCGTCCGGCAGCATGGCCAGCGCTCTCAGAAGCAGCTTTGCCGCAGCGCCGATGTCGGCCGTGCAGTCCACTGTTCCGAAGGTGCATCCTTTGCCACCGGTGCCGTATGTCGGAGCGGTGATCCCGTACTTCCATGTGGTGTTGCTTACGTAGTCGAGCTTGACGCTGTTCGTTGTGGTCCCTGATCCGTTCGGATCAATCAGGGCGCCTGTCGTCGCGTCGATCGCCTTCCAGAGCGATGATGTCGCGGAGAGATCTTTGCTGCTGTCTGCAGCGTCGTTGTCCTTGATAATCTGGACCTCGCCTTTTACCAGTCTGAAGCCCGTGCACCATTCGTTGACGTTTCCGTTCAGATCCCATACTCCGTCGAGCGCATGGTTGTGGCTCCAGCTGACCGGACCGGTTCCGGTTTTAACTCTGACTGCGTGATGTGTCGCATCGACGTTGTCCGGGATCGCCTTGTACACTGACTCGGTGGTGTCCTTGCCGTAGTTATTATTTCCGAGTGGCATCGTGTTGTTCTTCTTTGACCAGAGCGCGAGCGCTGCCCACTCTGCAGCGGTGATCTCATGCCAGCCAGCGCCCTTTGCCGCGGATCTGCTGACGAAGGCGTCCAGTCCGAGCGTATGCTTCACGTTCTGGCCGGGGAGGCTGTACATCCTTCCGTTGTTTCCTTCCATGCTCTGGTATTTCCCAACCCAGAATCCGTCGCGTTCCGTGCCATTGATCTTGAAGGCCGGATGCACGGAAGTGTCGTCCGTGTTCAGGACGTCCTTCAGCTGGAACTTTGGGATGTAAACCATAATGGACGGCATTTCCTTGTCGTCCGTGATCAGCTTGTTTCCTGGCATCACGCTCTGAAGAGCGAGATCTGAAAGTTCAAAACCTGCCATTTTTGTTTTTCCTCCTCTTTACTCATCGTCTTCGTCTTCGAAGATCAGGCCGTCGATGCTCCACAGTCTCAGCGTGACTTTGTCCATGTCGAGCGGCTGAGCGGTGCGTTCCGTCCGTGTCTCTTCCTGTTCGTCCTCTCCGATCACCGTTACCTCTTCTTCGGTGTACTCGATCGGCGGGAGGATCAGCTCAGCGACGTAGCGCCGGCCATTAGTTGTTACAGCCAGGAATCCTTCCGCGTCGACCATGATGTCGATGGTGACGACCCAGTCTCTCTGATATTTCGCGAGATTCAGAAGGATTGTGTCCGCGAATGTGATCTTCCGGGTGCGGACCGTGTAGTCGATCTTTGTCCCCTGATTGACTTCTTCTATAATCATACCGTCATTCCTCCTCTGACCACGAGCGTCAGGTTCACCGTGTTCGCGCTGCCGTCGTGTCTGATCTTGAATCCATTGAGAGCTTTGTTGGAGACGATAATGTCTCCAAGCAGGCCGCCGCTGTAGCTGCGTACATAGACATCGACCGTGTAGTTCGTCGTGTTCCGAAGGTCGCTCAGAGCTACCGTGTATTCGGAATTATTGAACGGCCACGCTCCGGATCCGGTCAGCGTTACCTGCTTTACTTCCGCCGCGTCCTCGAAGCCATTCTGATTGTCTCCAATCTGAAGGATTGCCTGTGCGAGGTGCGCGTCGGACATTCCGAGCTCCAGGTTGTTGAAGTGTTCCTGATCCTGGAGCGTTCCCTGCTGGATCACGGTTCCGTCCTGGTCGACGACGAGATCCTTCCAATAGGTGCGTTTGTACATTGGATCTCCCCCTTCCTTTTACCCCTCGACCAGAGGGAACTCGAACCGGAGAAGGCCGGTCTGTGTGCTTGTCCGGTTCAGGCTGATTGTCTGCGACCCGGCGAGCGCACCGTTTGCATCGTAGACTCTTGCCCCTGTGATCACGTCCGCCGCGGCTGCTGTGTTCGGAATGCTCACGTAGCAGACGACCGCGTCGTTCTCGATCTTTTTCTCATTGATCGTCGCGTCCTGTCTCCATGTCCCGTTGTTCAGCTGGTATTCAAACCGGCCGATCGCCCGGAGCAGTTCGCCGCGGCGCTTGCTGAGAAAGTTTGAAGTGTAAAAACTCATCGTCTTCTCCTCCTGAAGTGACTGTTATTAGGTGCCAGCTTCGATCATCTCAGAGCCTTCTCGGTTGCTCCTGATTGCGCTTGTTCTTCGGATCTCATCTCGGCATTGTACCGCAGTAGATGGTTCCTGACTCGGAAGCGTCGGCGACTCTTTGCAGAGTCTCCGGATCCGAAACAAGCGATGCTCTCAGGCTGCCTCCGATCGTAGCCGTCTCAGGGACGGTTCCTGTGATCGGAGGATCGGCCGTATGTCCTCCGGGATCGGCTCCGATATTAATCCCGGGCTGCACACTGTAGCCGCGTGTCTTTTCTTCGGGATATGTCCCGCAGTATATTGTCCCGCAGAAAGGCGGGCTGATTTGATACAAACTCACCCCGACGCCGAGCTCGATTCGATGCCTGATTATGTAGGAGACGCCGTCCAGGTGGGCACTGAGCCGGTTGATTCTCCGGAGAAACTCGTACATCTCATCGGCTGACATGATGGGGATCGTTTGAAGCTGGCCGTCAATCACGAATCCGATCCGGTAGTGCCCTGGATCGCCTCCGTACTCGTACCACTCATCGACCTCGGATTCTGAATAAACGGAGTTCACGAAGGCCTTCACCGCGGCGGCTGTTCCTGCCTGCGAGCAGGCCATGAGCGCTGCCTTGATGACCTTCCGCTTGATCTCGAGGTCGTAGGACTGATCATATCCGGCAGCGCGGAGCTCGACCGCGAGTAGGTCCAGCGTGTCGTTGTCGAGCTTCTCCACCGCTGAGTAGCATTGCGTCCGGTCTGCGTACGATACGAGATCGCTGATCGCCATCTTCAAGGCGTACGCGAACGCCTGCGTCTCTTCGTCCGGGTGTGGCCAGTGATCTGAAATGAGGCCGTCCTTCAGATTAATCATCTTCGAGCCCTCCATAAGTCACGGACGGCGTTCCGGAAATCATCGCGACGTGGTCGTCCGCTACCGTCGTGTAAACCGGCGCCGTCAGAACCACGCGCTTTGCTCCGGCTGCGATGATCATGTTGATCAGCTGATCCGGTACGATGTCGCGGCCGATCTTACTCTGCTGCCAGACCTTGTATGCCTGAACCGCGGCAGCGACTTCCGCCTGGATCGTCGTCGCCTTTGCTTTGTTGCTCATCCCGATGTAGTAGGTCAGGGTGATGCTGTACGAGGTCGTGTCCGGAGCGGCCACGGTTACCTGGTCGGTAAGCGGCCGGATCTCTTCGTCGTCCAGGTAGTCCTGCAGGCCTTCGATCTGAGTTGTCGTCGGCAGCGCACCTCCGGTCATCATGATCAGGACGCTGACCTCTGAAGCGTCGGGCGATGATACCGCGACATCGACGATGTCGTTGCTGTATTCTTTCGCCCAGTAGATGTAGGCGTCCTCCGGTCCGGCCGTGCTGTAGCTCGCCGGCGCGAGGTAGACTCTCTCTTTGAGCGAGTCGTCCGATTCCACGTCAACGCCTCCGGCCGTCTCGGTAATGTTCGCCACTTCCTCGATGTACGGCAGCGGATCCACGAGGACGTTCAGGTCCCCGATCGCGATTCCGTTTCCGGCGGTTCCGTCTGTCAGGCAGGTCATCTCCACATCAGCGTAGAGACTCCCCGCCGGGATCTCCGCGTACTCTTCGTTCACGAAGTAGATGTCCCCGTTCGAGACCTGCGTGCCGACCGGAATGCCGATCGCGCCCGCTTGCACGGCGGAAAGGGTGAAGCGGACGGTCACGACAGCTGGCTCTGCTTCCTCTCTCTCCAGTCCCTTTAGTGCAGCAGGACCGTTGTCCAAATACTCCCCATACGTGTACTTGAGAAGGTCCATCTTGCCGGCTTTATCGATATAAAGGTAACCCTGATATATCTGTGCGGCGGCTGCATATATTAAGAGCGTGATCGGATCCGCTCGAGCCAGCGTCTTCTTTGTGCCGGTCAGTTCTTCGTACCGTTCCTGAAAACGAGCGGTCATCTCGGCGCGCACATCGGCGAGCGTCTTGTTCTCAATGAAGGAAATGTCCGGCAGATTTTCTATCTCTTTTATCATGGTTTATGCTCTCCCGATTCTGATTCTGAAGATGACCCGCCCTTCAGGTGAGTCGGTTTCCGTGTCTACGCTGATGACCTTGATCTCCGGAATGTACCGGGTGATCTTCTGTTCCAGCTGCATTGCGAGGAAGTTCGCCGCCTGGATCGGCTGCATGCTGATCAGATCGAAGTCGATTCCGAAGTCACGGTTCCCGATCATCGTCCCTTCCGGCGTCAGGATCAGTGACCGCAACCTCTTGTCGTACTTCTGCAGGAGCGTCATGTCATCGTCCGCCTCGATCCGGATCTGATTTGATGTGATCATGGTTTTCTCCTCATGCGTATTCTGTGAACGTGAGCTCTCCGGTTGCCCGTGTCAGGCCGCCGCCCTGGAAGAATCTCTCCCAGGTATCGCCCATACTCTCGATGCAGTATTTCCCGAGGCTCTTTCCACCGATCACGAGGAACTCGACGGATCCCTTCTCGATCGCTTTGATGATATTGTCGAATGTCTTCCGCGGGTTCACGCCCTGATCGGCATCGAGTGTGATGCTCAAGACGATAGACTTTGAGTCCGGACCTTCGAAGCTCCTCTTCGGTTTTTTCCCGAGCAAGTTGTACGTCGTCCATCGTCCGCGGCTCTGTCTTTCGAGCTTGGACGGCACTACGACGGAGCGGTTTCCTTTTTCGTTGTACGGATCATTCACCCGGAACACGATACTGTCTCCGAAGGCACCGAACGTTCCCGGCGATGCCGCGGTCGCGGTTCCATACGCCTTCGCTTTATTCAGGGACTGTTGTCGTATTCCATCGGCTATCCTCGCAGCGATCTTCTTCTGCTGCTTTGCCTCAGCTTTTTTCAGCTGCTTTTCATGCAGCTTTTGGAGATTCTTGTCCTTGCTCTTTGCCAGGCTTTTCTTTTTTTTCTTTTTCTTCTTTGCCATGGTCCCTACCTCATGTCTCTGCCTCGATCAGCGTGTCGACGTCCACCTCTCCGGCGTCCGTCTCTAAGATGATCTGTGGAGCTTTGATCCGCAGTTTCTTGTCCTTATAAAGCGCATACGCAACGCCGGCGATCGCTGCGAATTCCTGAAGGAAAACTCCCGGCCCTGAGAAGGCCGGCGGATCGTCGTCCGTCCAGTAGGATCCAGCCACAAACCCGACCTCAGTCCCGTTGGAGAGATGAAGCACGAGCACGTCCTCTCCGATCTCCGGCATCTTGTATTTCCCGCCGAAGTGCAAAACGGGGAAGTCGTCCGTCACCGCATCGTCGAGGTCTTCGTATGTCACGCGGATCGTTCCGTCCTCGTAGTTGATGCTCGATACGGATCCGATTCTGATCAGGTTCTCATCCATCCGGCTTTACCTCATTTCTTCTTTTTCTTCTTTTTCTTTTTCTTCTTGGTAGCCGTCGCGGCGATGCGTGTCTGCACCTTGTGCATCTCGATGCTCTGCTTTGCCCCGCCGGCAGTGATTCCTGTCTTGCTCTTGTCTATGAAGTAGCGCCCGTCGAATTTTCCGAATCCCTTCAGCGTCACGACAGAGGCTGCACAGATCTTCGAGTTCGCCATGATTATTCCGGACAGGACGTCCGCCTGTTCGTTCGAACGGTTGACTTCTGCAGCCGCCACCAGCCGAGCTTCCTTCACGGATCCGCATTGCTGGTTCAGCTTCTTTGTCCTCGCGCCGCTCGCGTTCTCGCTCTTCGACCCGACGTAAGTACTGACGCTCTTCTTTTTCTTTTTCTTCTTGGTGGTCTTGTATGTGATACGGCACCCGGTGTACGTGCCCTGAATGTCAGAATCGTAGTCCCAGTCATCGTCCACGAAGTCCTTCGGTTCCAGCGTCGCAACGGAGGCGTGCTTCTCGTAGCGTCCCTTGTCATATATGATCAGCCGGTTCCGGAAGATCTTCATACCGAGTCCGTACTTTTTGCAGAGGTCCGCGAGGAACGAACAGTCCGTTTTGCTGCTCTGTTCCAGCTTCGTGATCTTGATCGAGGCGGCGTCGTAGCTGTAGCTGAGCTTGTACCGTCTCGCGATCTGTCGGACGATCTTCCTGATCGTGATCTTCTTCCAGGTCTTCGTCCGGTCCCGCGTCTTGAAGCTCGCGGAGGCAGGGACGGCGACCGCGTTCATCTTCAGTGTACGCGGTCCTCCGTTGAACTTGATCTGATCCAGAACGAAGTCCCCGCATGTCAGATTGAAGTTGTCGCCTTCCTGATTCCAGTTTGAAAACTGAAACTTTCCGGAGATCAGGTCGCCTTTTTTTGGCGCCCAGCCATTCATCCATCTCAGATCCGAATCCTGGACTTCGATAGAGATCTCATCGCTGCTTCCGTCAGCGATGTCTGTATACTCGACCGACTGCAGGTAATCTTCCAGGGTGGTCGTGACGTTCTTGCCGTTGAAGCTGAGGTTCGCTCTCGCTTTTCTCGGTTCACTCATCTTCGTCCTCCTCGGAGTCGTCTTCGTCTTCGTCCTCTTCTTCTTCGTCGCCCTCCTCGTCCTCGTCTTCATCATCGTCAGCGTATTCATCGACGCCCTCTTCCGCTTCGTCCATTTCCTCATCGGTCTGTGTCCGCCAGAACGGAAGCGCGTCGTCGATTTCGTCGCCGGTGATGTCAGGTATGTCGAGGAGGATCCCGCCCTCAAAGGAGAAGACCCCGGTGTAGTCCGGGTTCGCCTCGATCAGTTCCTTCATGTAGGATTCGTCTCCGAATATCTCGAAGGCGATCTGATCCCAGGTTTCTCCCTGGGACGTGACGTACTGCTTGGCCATGTCCTCTCCCTTATGCGAAGGCCAGTCGGCCCTGGTTCTTTGTGTACTGTTTCATCATCTTTTCGAACTCTGACTGTGTGATCCTTCCTGCCTTCACGACATCGTCCTTTGTCAGGCCGTTGCCGTTGATCTGGTAGGTCGGTGCATACGTCACTGTCATCGTTCCTCCGGCCCCGCTCTCCGGCTGAGTGATCTGTTTGCCCATGCTTTGCATGGTGGATCCGATCACGCTGCTTCTGTTTCCGGTGAGCGTCTGTCCGGTGACGCCTCCGATCGCGTCGGAGGCCGCCTCTCTGATCATGCCCTCCGTCCCGGCGAGGCCTTGTGCGAAGCCTTCACCAGTGAACGCACCTGTCTGTTCCAGGAGCTTTGACGGGGATCCGATCTTCAGGGCGTTGTTGATCGTGTTCGCCGCTGCTTGTGCGATGCTTGCAGCGGTTGCCTGCACGGCGCCCGCCATGGAGTTCATGCCGTTCACGAATCCCTGGATTGCATTCCGGCCGCTGCTGAACAATGATCCGCTCAGTCCTTCGAACGCTGCGACGACCTGACTTGCAGACGTCTGAGCGGTGCCGGTTGCCTGAGCGCCTCCGGCTTCGACCGCTCCATTCAGGCCTTCCATCGCCGATGTCCCGGTTGTGGTTAGATCTGCCGGAAGGTTTGCGGTTCCCTGATTGAAGCTCTGAAGAAGCTGCTGTCCTGCATTCGATCCTTCTGTGCTCATTCCGGAGGTTAATCCGGACATCAGGGACGCCGTGTCGACGGTTGCTCCCTGTCCGGATCCGAGCGATGCGAGCGCGGTGTTGATGGATTCCTGCAGATCATTTCCGACCTGCGTTCCTGCTTCTGATCCGACCTGCTGCAGTCCTGTTCCACCGCTGACCTGAGCCTGCAGTTGAGCGATCATGTCATCGTAGGACTGTGTCGCGCCCTGCGTCGTCGTCTGACTCATTGCGTCGGCCTGCTGCTGAGCGTTCTGCATGATACTGTCGGTGATGCCGTTCCCGTACTCGGTTCCGGCCTCTTCTCCGGACTTGTACATCTTTCCGAAGTCAGGTTTCCATTGCTGTGCTGCAGCAGCAGATTCTTCTGCCTTCTGCTTTGCTGCGTTCACAGCGTTCGTGGTTTCCTGTTCCTTTTCCTGCGCCTTCTCATTGCCAGGAGTTAAGCCGCCAGCCTTGATGGCCTGCTCTCTCGTGTAAACCATCCCGGAGGAGTCACCCATCTGTGCATATCCGACTTCGCCGGTCCGCTGATTGGTCGTTTCGTACCAGTTGGTCGAGAGCGTGTCGCCGCTGGATGTCTCTCCGCCTCCAAAAAACTGAGCTTTGAAGGCGACCCATGCGTCCGTTACCGTGCTGACGAGAGCGTCCCATGCCGCCATGAATCCGGCCTTGATACCCTCGAGCATCTGCGTTCCGACTTCGCCCCAGTCGATCTCGAATATCGCTTCCGCGAGCTGTCCGATCAGACTCGGGATCGATGTGATCAGCGTCGCAATGCCCTGCAGGATTCCGATTGCCAGCGTGCCGATGATTTGCGCGCCGTAAACCAGAATCGTCGGGAGGTTCTCAATTATTGCGCTTCCGAGCTTGCCGATGATGTCAATGCCTGCCTGAACGATGGTCGGAATGTTCTCTGCGATCCCTTGCGCGAGCTGCAACAGGATCAGCATTCCGATCGTCAGGATCTGAGGCAAATTCTGAACGAATGTGTCGACCAGGTACTGAATTATGGTGATCGCCGTCTGGATGATGGTCGGCAGGTTTTGAATGATTCCTTCCGCCAGTCCAACGATCAGCGTCATGCCGCCCTGGATGATATAGGGCAGGCCCTGCACTAAGCCGACCAGAACCTGACCGGTCATCTGCACGCCGGCCGTTATGATCTCCGGCATGCGCTGTCCGATTCCGGAGAGCACCTCGCCGATGATCTGGGCTCCACCGACGATCAGGAGCGGCAGAATCGTACCCATTCCCTGCCAGAGCTGCAGGATGATGTTGATTCCGGATGTTATGATTTGCGGCAGGTTTTCCTGGATCCCCGTGATCAGGTTCTGCGCTCCTTCTTTTCCCTTCTCGATGATGGTCGGAAGCTGCGTCTCTATTCCGGCGAGGAAGGACTTAAGGAGAACCAGTCCGGTTGTTATCAGTTGAGGGACCGTCTGGATCAGACCGATGATCAGGGCGCCAGCTGTTTGCGCAGCGCCCTCTCCGATCTGGTCCGCGTTGTCCGTGATTCCGGTCAGGAAGCTGGAGATTAGTGTCGTCGCTGCCTCGACAAATTGCGGCGCGTATGTCGCAACCTGCACGACGGCATCTGACAGCACTTCGCCGAGGGTTGATGCGAATCCATCAAATCCTCCCTCGGTCATTGCGTCTGAGAGCTTGTACACTTCGTCCGTTGCCCACTGAACGGCACCTCGCAGCGGTCCTTGCATAAGCTCGTAGCCCCGGATCCCGAGATCCTGAAGGCTTGACGTCAGGATGGCCAGATCGCCATTCAGGTTGTCGAGCTTCGTCTCCGCCATCGTCTCGAGGGCGCCTTTTGAATTTTGCAGTTCCCCTTCCAGGGCATTCCATTCAGAGACGCCTTCTTCGTTTGTTTCGTTCAGTCCCGCCATCAAAGCATTCAGATCTTTGACGTGGTGCTTGCCTCCAATCGCAGCAAGCGTGGCATTCCGCTCCTCCTCGGTCATGTTCTTCGTGGCATCGTTTACCAATCGAAGTGTTTCCTCGAGACCGATGAAATTTCCCTCCGAATCAAAAGCGGAGACGCCGATCGCCTCCATCGCTTTTCCGGCTTGTCCCGTGCCGGTTGTCAGGTTGGTCATGATCGCGTTCAGAGCAGTTCCTGCCTCGCTGCCTTTGATGCCTCGGTTCGCGAGGACACCCAGTGCAGCTCCGGACTCTGTCAACGGAACGCCTAAGTTATTCAGGACGCCGCCGACTCCGATGTATGCTTCCATCATCTGCTCGGCCGTCTGGTTTGATTTGTTCTGTGCTCTCGCACAGATGTCCAGGTACGTGTCCAGCTCTCCGATGGAAGTTCCCGTTGCTGACATCGAGTCGGTGACCAGATCCGAAGTTCTGGCCAGGTCCATCCCGCTCGCCTCTGATAGGCGGAGGATGCCGGGGAGCGATGCTATGGAATCATCTACGCTCCAACCTGCCAAGGACATATATTCGAGCGCTTGTGCGCTTTCGGTAGCGGTCTTGGATGTTGTGCGGCCCATCTCCATGGCCGCATCTCGAAGTCTCTCGTATTCTTCCGCGGACGCACCCGCGGTGGCAGCAGTGGAACTCATCGCTGCCTCAAATTCTCGACCGGTGTTTACGCTGTAAACCCCTGCAGCGCCGATCGCGGCTCCAGCCGCGACCATGGAGTTCACCGCAACTCTTCCGAGTGTCTTGATCCCGCCCAGGATTTTGCCGCCGGCGAGGGACGCGATGCCCTGCTGCGCGCCCTGGATCGACGATCCGAAGCTCTTCTCAAGTTCGCCGGCGATGTGGATCGCTATTTTATATTCACTTGCCATTGAGCTCTTTGGTTACCTCCTGAAGATCGCTGCAAAGGTCTATTAAGTCAAAAAGAGACAGGCCGTAGAAAAAATCCAGGCCTGTCTTTAAATTAATACAGAGGGTAAGGCAGAGCTTTCGAAGGTCTGCCAGATCGCTTAATCTGATCCCCCTCCGAAGATAAAACCCGAGACTCTGTTTTTCACTCTCATGGCATCGCGCATCGTGAGCGACTGATAAAACTCCACCGGTTGGTCGGTTGCCCTGGCCGCCAGAATCAACGCGTACTCGAGACTGTTCTCCGGCATGATCGAGACCGACCCGTTCGCGGTCAGGATCTTCTGAGCCGCGATCATATCCGCCGCGGTCATGTCTTCCAGCCTGCTGAGGTCGATCTCCGAGATGTTGTTGCCTTCAAACTGATATGTCTTTGAAAGTTTCAGGATCTTGTCGTTTCCCTTCGTCGTGTTTTTTTCCGCCATTGTGTTTACCCTCCATATTAGGTTTTATGAATCAGATCTGCTTTTTGATCTCTGCCAGCATGTCTTTGCCGTTCAGGATGTACGTGAAGTTGAGCTTGTCAAGCTCGATCACTGTCGTACCGTCGATGACGACCTTGATGTACAGAATTTCGAGCTCGACTTCCGGCTCCATCTTCTTTCCGTTCTCAAGCTTACCCAGCTTTGTGCTGGACGCCTTGCCCTTGACCACGACCTTGATCGGATAGTAGCCGGTCTCAGCGGTGTCGGGCTGCATGCACTGCATGGATCCACGCAGCGTCAGCTGGACCGCTTTTGTCGTGTTCATCAGTTTGCTGATCGGAACGTAGAGATTCGTGAACGGGATCGTCATCTTGATGCTTCCGAAGTGTCCGGTGATCGGATCCTCCACCTCACCAAGGACGCCGCCGCCCTCGATCGTCTCCGTGATCGCGTCCAGGTCCGGGAGCGTGACCTCTCCGGATCTGCCGACGAGCTTGCTGGACTTGTCGCTGTCGTTGTAGACGTTGAAGTGATTAATCACTTCAGGGATTGCGTTTGCTTTCATTGCCATGATTATTCACCTCCAAGTGCTTCCGCGAGCATGTCCGTGTCATAGCTCAGGATGTTTTCGATCTCCTGGGCAGGAGTGTACGGAGCGATGTGCTGCCGGAATGTGATCTTGCCGGCGAGGATGTCGGTCGTCGGGTTATCCTCAGCGAGGTACTCGATTCGGGCACCTGCCCACTTGTCCGGAGCATAAGCCGCGCAGCGGATGTTCTCCGAATCGACGATCGCCTCGATCAGCCGGTAGTTCATCGGATCGTCCACGCGGTCGAAGTATGTCTGGATGAAGGTGTTACCCTGCCAGTTGAACATTCTCCGGACGGCGATCCAGATGTCCTTTGCGTCTGTGGAGCCCGGATACGCTCCGGTGTAGTTGCCCCAGTTCCTCCAGCCATTCAGGTTGATCGCGGTCACGACGCCGTAGCTGTTCACGGTCGAAGCCTGATCCTGATCGAGCAGGACTTCAGTTCCGTCCGCGAGGCACAGGCCGGTCACACCCAGAAGCTTGTTGCTCGGGGATACCGACGGGACGTCGTCGTTGTTCGCATCCGTGTAGGCTGCGAGTGCCGCATCCACCGCAGACTTTGCGAGGATATAGTCGCCGACCTTGTAAAGCGGCCACAGGACTTCCATGAACTTGGAAGTGAATCCGCTGCTCTGCTTCACGGTGTTGACGTCGGTGTACTTGCGGGCCTTGCCGGATCCGGTGTCCAGATCCACCAGCGCCATCGCCTTGAAGACGCCATTGATCAGCGCAGCCTTTGCCGCCAGCGCGATGCCGACAGTCGGGTTCTGAGACCAGCCGGGAGCGAGAAGCAGTCCGGGTACGATTCCAAGCTTCGGATATACCTGACGGATCACTTCGCAGCCGGTCTCTGCTCCGGTGGTCGCATTCACGGTCCCGACGATGTCGGAAGCGGTAACGCCAGCCGGGTTGAGCTTCTTGCCAGCTACAGACAGCTCCGTCACTGATGCGTAGGTCGATCCCGCGATCAACGTGATCACCATGTCGCCATCGTTGTTGTAGCTGACCGTGTAGTCGGTGCCCTTTACCAGGGTTACCGGCGTTTCCGCGGTGGTCTTGACGAGCAGGTTGGCGTCGTTCAGCATGCCCTTGACATTGACGACGGCCTGTTTCTCTTCCGCGGAGTATGTCGCCGCAGCGACCGCGGTCACGTGGTTCGCGTTCGACGGATCCAGTACGTTGATATAAACGACCGGCCCCACCGGGAAGATGTTCCCTGTCGCGTACATCGTCTGGCAGAGGGTGTAGTTCGCGAAGTCATCACTGAAGCCGAGCAGCTTCTTTGCTTCGGTCGCACTCTGTGCCAGGATCGGCTGGTTTACCAGTTCGTTCGGATTCTCCGCCAGGTTGATCGGCGCTGTACCGATGACGACCTGCACGGAGGAGTTTCCAGTCATCGGGACGGCCAGTGCCGTTGCCTCTTCCTGGATAAAAACGCCATGTTTGCTCATGGTTTTTACCTCCTGTTAGTTGTGCGTTTCCTTGTATTTCAGCGCCGCGTCAAACGCGACGAAGAATGAGCCTTCTCCCGCGCCGATCTGTCTCTCCGCTTCCGGGTACTTTTCCACCGGCGCGAACAAATTTGCGAGCAGCGGGCATTCTGTCATTGCTGCCTTTGCGGGTTCCGGGATCTCAGAATAGACCCGGTTCTGAATTGCCACGCCTCTGATCGTCGGTCCGACGTACATCAAAGGCTCAGCCGCCTGGACGGCAGCGTTCTTTGTGGTTTTCTTTGCCGCAGTTTTTTTTGTGTTGCTCATGCGTAGTCGTCCTCCCTTCCTATTTTCGGAAGGTTGAACGTGATCTCGATCCCTCCGAAATAATACGGATACGTGTCTTCGTCCTGCAGCGCCCATTGGATGTGTTGTCCCGCGTAGTACTTTTGTGCAAGCAGCGGTTTTGCCGCGAATCTGTCGCAGATCCTCTGGATCGTTTCCAGGACGTCGAGGTGCCCGTGTGAGTCGGTTGATTCGTCGTAGCAGCCGAGAAGGATCTCTGTTTTTATTGACCAGCAGTCGTTGTCGTCCTGCGTGTCCCCGCTTGCCAGTCGCACGATCGCGTAAGGGAAAAAGGCGGACGCGTCCTCTTCGTCCTCTGTAACTTGAGGCAGCTGCTGCATGTATGCAGTGACACCGTTCCTTCTCTCTCCGTCTGCTTTCTGGTAAACGACTTGTGATGTAATCTGTTCGATCTCTTTCATCAGCTCCCGCTGAAAATCCGAAGCAACCATGTTTTATTACCCCGTCAGTTTTTTGATCTCCGCCTCGATGTTCCTGTTCAGGTCGGACTGAATGTCAGGCTTGATAATCCCGTAGACGTGTTTTTCGGAGCCAATCATCACCGGGACCGAGTTCGATCTGAGCACCTTCACCGGAAGACGTGGCGCGCCTTTCCTTTGCCAGATCAGACCGTTCATTCCTTTCCATGCTTTGATGCCGCTCTTATCCAGCGGTTTGAACCCGCTGCCCTTCACGACTTGTGCAGCCGCCGCGGCACCCTTACGGGCGCGCACGCTGAAATCAGACAGCGAGATCGGACTTCCTGAAGACCTGATGATCGCATCAAGGTTGCCCGCTGTCGCGGACTTGATCTTCATCTCTCCGTAGAAGCCTTTTTTCTTGACCGTGTATGCTTCCCGAGCCTTATCGGCCAGCTTCTTTCGGGCGTCCTTTGCTGTCTTGTTCAGCGCTTTCGCAGCCACCCTCGGGGACTTGTCTTTTAAGTCCCCGAGCTTCTTTTTTACCTTCGCATCGTCAATCGTGACGCGGATCGTACTCATGAGCGGTTCGCCTCCAGCGTGATGGAATAGACTCCGTCTTCCGAGATCGCGTCTGCGACCCGGTACTTCTTTCCGTCGTATGTCAGGAGGGATCCCTGTTTCGGGAGCGGTCCGAAGTCGGAGGCCGCCACGTAGATCAGCCTCTGGTTCGTGTATATCCCATCCATGTTCTGATTGAACCGTTTCTCACGCTCGATCTGTTCATTCGAGTCGTCCTGGCACGCCATCTCCTCTCCGTTGATGATGTGCGTCTCGGAGAATTCCTCCGTATTCAGGAAGATGTTGTGAACATCTGAGGCGATTAATTCTTTGAACGTCATGTCGTCTTTTTCCTCGTCGACCGCTTCCTGGGCGGCTTGTCGGGTACTCTACCGATCAGTGCGTCCGGATCACCGTCTGAACTCAGGCCGGGCTGTCCGGGCGGAGCTGTCACCGGAACTGCTTTCGCAGCTTCTTCCGGCGCGGTCTCTTCCTCGTCTGTCCAGACCGCGCTTCCTGCTTCCAGCCACGCCTCGACCATCAGCTCGTTGTCAGCCGGCAGCGTGTCGCCGGCCCTGTACTGCGTATTGCAGAGCAGGACCGGACGCGTCGCCTTTAAGATCATGCGTTGATCTTGACGAGGACTGTCTTGTCAGCGGAAGCTGCAGCCGCTACGGCATAACCGTGAACCGGCGATGCCTCGGTTGTAACAGCTCCTTCTGCAACGACCTGTGCGACCGCTGCTTTGATGTAGCTGTTGCTGTTGTCCCACTGCACTTCCTGGCCGGCCGTGATGGCCTTGCCGGAATCGCCATAGTCCTTCGGAAGTTCGTACACTCCTTCGACGAGCAGGGAGCCCTTCTCACCGGCAGGAATGTCGGCGCCGGCGATGCCGAGCCTGCTTCCGTAAAGGATCACAGTGTTCGCGTCGATCTTCGTGTCGCCGCTGTTGACGTAGTCGATGGATTCGCCTCTCTGCCAATATGTTCCTTTAGCCATGTCCGTCTCCTCCTTTCCTTAAGTTAAGAGATCGCAACGCCCGGGTTCTTCGCGATGCCGCGGAAGTCACGGACGGAGATGCCCCAGTCGAGCCAGATGTCCCAGGTGAAGCCGAGGACGCCGGGCGCTTCCATGCGGCGGACGGTCGGAGTTTCCTGGCCGTTCAGGTAGTCTACCTGGATGCCGCGAGCGCTGGACGCATCCGCAAACATGAACCACGGGCAGGCGTTCGCGCCGGCCAGAGAGTTCAGGATCGGGCTCTGCACGATCTGCAGCGGATAATTGTACAGCGGGTTGATGTCGTTGTTGCTGGATCCGACGACCTGTGCGCTGTGAAGGATCACGGCGAGATCGAACTCGTATCCTACCGGAACGACGATCGTCTTCGGGGTGATGTAGATCGGCTCTCCGAACTGATCGGTCTGCTTCTGCATCTGCAGGATGATCGCCTGGATCGCTACCTGCGTGGGCTTGCTTCCGGATCCGATCAGGTTCTTGTGGTTCGTGTGGAACAGCGCGGTTCCGTCGAAGATCGCCGGGTTGTTGAAGAGGATCTTGTAGACCTCTTTGTCGATGGTCTTCTTTGCCGCCGTCGCGTACAGTCCGGGCACCTGGGTGACGAAGCCGATGTCATCGTTGATGAACGCCTGGCGCGTCATGCTGAACTGCTTCCCGTAGGTGTCGAGCTTGCGCTGCGGCAGGAGCTCTGTTCTCGGAGTGTCGGGCTTGATCTCGCCGTTCTCCGGAACCTTCAGGAAGTCACCGACGCCGCCGATCACGTACTCATGGTCCGCAGTCGTCTTGAAGTCCGGAAGGGATCCCTTTGTCGTGAATGCCTGGAAGGTTGTCGGGACTGCTTTGTACAGCTCAACGATGCTCTTCTTGATCGTGGCATCCATGATGGCCGGGAAGGTCGCGCTCGGATTGAAGTACTGACGGCAGAGCTCGGTGTAGATGTCATCGCTGTTCATGCGGTTGAACTGGCCGGTGACTCCGTCGTTCTGCAGGCACTCGATCGCCATGCTGCGCAGGCTCATGCCGCGCATCTGGTTCGCGCCGTCCGCAGGGTTGCTGACCTCAACGCCTGATCTCATGAGCAGGGCATCGGTCATCGCGCGGCGGAACTTATCCTCTGCGGAATCCGTCATGCGGACAGATGCTCCGATCGGCGATCCGTTCTGAAGCACATGTTCCAGGGCCGCCTCTCTTACGGAGTCGACGGTCGCGCCGTTCTCGATGTAGGAACGAGCTTCCATGCCGAAGTTGCTGCAGATCGTCTCGATGGAACGGATCCTCTCGCGCTCTGCTTCGATCAGCTGTCTCTCGTTCTGTGTGTCGTCTTCCGGTACATTCTGTTCCGGATTGGTTGCGGGTGTAGCTGCCTGCCTGGTCGCGGCGTTGGTCGCTTCTTCGATCTGACGGGACAGGGAGTCAAACTCCGCAGCCTCCTCAGTAGTAAGTCCACGGCCTGCAGCTCTGGCGGTTTCGAGAAGTTCTCTCTGCCGCGCGATCATTTCTCTAATGTTCATAGCTGTCTTGCCTCCATGATTTTTAACAGGTTTTCGTTATATTGAAGTTGCCTCTCACGCAGATCATCAACGCCTTCCGGCCCATCGACGGATCTCTCCTCCGGTTCGAGCTCGCGCCCGACGCCGACTGTCGGATCCGCCGGAACCGAGACGATGCTGATCTCGTAAGGAGCCCACTTCCTTGCGATGGAGCACGGCCCGGTGAACCGTCCGTCTGCCGACTGCTTGTTCGGCATTACTTCCTCCCATGATTCCACCTGATAGCCGACGCTCGTTCCCTTCAGCGTTCCTCCGGCTACCTTCTGGTAGATAACTTCGGCCTTTTCGTCGTCGTCGAACTCGATCTCCGCGACGCCGCGGCCGTCCTCGATCCATGCCCGGTTGATCTTTCCGAGAACCTCGTCACGGTCATGGTTAAACAGAAAGCATCCGATGTCGTTCAGCCGGCTCAGGTCGACCGCGCCATCGGAATGATCCAGGATCTCTGTCCCGAACCATCTTGTGTAGGGCTCCTCTGAAGAGAAGGAGACGATAAACTTGCGCTCGTTCCCTTCGCCTTCCAGCGCCCGGATCGCTCCGGGCAGAGCCAGTTCCCTTACCCCTTTGTTTTTATTCTGTCTTGCTGCCATTGTCTTCTCCTCCAGTTTCTCCACTTCCTTCAGTTTCGCCTGCAGGAAGAACAGACCCCTGTGTCGCTTCTTTTGCGGCCTCTTTTTTGATCTGGCCATTGTATAGAATCCCTCCGAGATCGATTCCCTTCTTTGTTCCGTACTTGATCGCCTCGGCCATGTCGTCGATCTGCTGCCTCCAATCGTGGCCGTTCTCTGCAGCGATTTCCTGGAATGTCTTCACGCCGGTCGCCAGCGCCGTCTTCGTAGCGTTGCTCTCTTTGAGAGGATCGATCCACTTCTTCGGCGCCTTGATCCAGGCGTGCTCGAAGTAGGTTTCCTTCTTTTCCCAGAAGTCGCGGATCTGGATCCGTCCGCAGAGCACCGCTGAGACCAGGAACGTCTCGAAGATTTCGTCCAGGACTTCGGCCAGCTTCTCGATCTCCTCGTCATAGCTCAGGCCGTCCTCGATACCACTCTGTCTTGCGCTCGCGTAATTCGTCTCGCTCATGTCGCGCGACGTTGCTTCGTAGCTCAGTCCCTGACCGGCTCCGATGAGGCGCTGCTGTAGCTTCGTGAATGATGTCGCGTCGGCGCTCTGGCCTGTCGGGTTGACGACCTGGACTTCGTCTCCGGCGTTGAGCTCTTTTATCATGCCGGGCGTCAGCGTTTTGCCGTCGTAATCATGCCGGCCAGCGTTCCCTGCATTCGATCCGGATCTTCCGATCCCGACCGGCGGCAGCTGCTTTTTGATGAAAACGGAGAGGCATGCGTTGATCCTCTCTTTCACGGAGACCGCGGTCATAAACTCGTTGGTGTCGCGGATCCGCGTCACCGTCGGACTCATGTCGCTCATCTCCCGGATCTGAGACGGCCGGCGCTTCGTGAAATAGAAGACGCAGTCGTTCGCTTTAACGAAAACCGGATCCACGATGCTCCATCCGTCGATCTGGTACTGCTGGATCCAGTAGCCCACCGGCTTGTTGAAGCTGTTGTATTCGATGCCGCCGACGACCCGGTCGCCTTCGTACTTCGGTCCGGTCTGCATGGTCGCCAGTTCGTCGACCTCAACCATCTGAAGTTTGAATGGGACGATGCCGTCGCGCGTGTAGCGCTTTACGAACAGGATCCCGCCGTCGACCTTCTTCCGGATCACGGCCATGCGGAGGATCTCGGTGAAGCTCTGGGTTCCGGTCACGTCGCAGTTGCGTGCCTTACACCATTGTTTCCAGAGTGCCTCGATCTCTTTATTCAGTCGGGAGTTTGTCGTCTTCGCCTGCAGCGTGAATCCGGATCCGACCACGTTCCTCTTGTATGCCCCGAGAACGGAGTTCATGATGTCGCTGTTCCGTTCCAGGTCGCGCGCGCGTGCTTTTACCTGATCCCGGTTGTACCGGTCCGTGTTTTCTGCGGACTGATTGAAGACGTTCCACCCGGCGTTCAGTCTGGATGGTGCGCCGGCGTCGTAGCTGCGCATCTCTTCCATGGCCTGTCTCCATGCGGTGCGCTTTGCTCCGGCCGCAGGGCTGATCCATCCGATCAGCGAATCTAACCAGTTCATGTTTTACCTCCCGTCAAAGTATGCGACGAAGGTATTGTCCAGAAGTGCGGAATCTCCTTCCGCGGCCACCTCCGCAGCCAGTTCTTTTTTCATCGCTCTCAGCTGATAAAGATCCGCACGTGTCAGCTGCCTGGAACCGATCTTGTAGCTCTGGCCACCGATCAGGATGTTCGTGATCGCCGTGTTTACCTGCTCGAGCATCTCCGCAGCCGTCATGCTGTTGGTCGCTTCGTCTGCCATCGTTTCCTCCTCATACCCAGTTCTCGTGTGCTGCAATCCAGGATTCTTCCGGCGTGTGCTGTTCTGCAGGCCGTCCCGGAGGCGGGCTGTTCTGGGCCATCTGTTCCTGTTCTTCCTGAAGATGCAGGTATCTTACGCCTTTTATGTCAGCCGCAGCGAAGGCGTATACCTCGCAGTCGAGGTAGTGGTTGTCCGCGTGCGACGATTTCGGCACCCACCGCTGCTGGATCTTTCCGTTGCTGAGTTTGACGTTTACCTTGTGCTCCGCGGTGACCTGCTGTGCGTACTCCATGTCGCATCCGTCATAAACCATCCAGGATCCGCGTCCGTTGTTCCTCCGCATCCGGCCTGCGATCATGTCCTTGTACTGTCCGCCGTCGACCAGAATCAGGTTCATTCCGTACGCCCTGCTATCGGTCTTGTCGATCTTGCTGATCTTGTATGCAGAGAGCATCGGGTTGCTCGCGCCCTTCACGGCCGTCGCCCACTCCGCGTTGTTAGCGCAAAAGTCATACGTGCTGTCCGCATCGAATCCGGAGTCGATCAGTGCGAGGCAGACCAGCATGCGCTCTCCGTCCTCGCGCTCGTACGGCAGGTTCATGATGCTCTCGACTTCCTGAAAACTCAGCGCCTGGCCGTGCGCGATGCATTGGCTCGTGATGTAGGTTCCCCATGCGCGGATCGTCCAGTAGAGGCTTGTTTCCTGGACGTCAACTCCGCCGGTCAGCATCTTTGCCCAGTTCGGAACGATCAGTCGCGGGCGCTCCGTCTGCCTCTCCATCACCGTGTCGGCGCTTGTCTTCAGCTTCGTGTCTTCCCATGGCTCCGCGAGCCAGCTGTTTGCGAAGTTCTGCAGCAGTTCCGGATCGTCCTTGCTTTTCAGGAATTCCGAAACGATCTCTGACCATCTCACGAATGGGCTGTACAGCGTGTTGATCCAGTAGGCGACGCGCCGGCCGCCTCTTTCGCTGTCCCGGACCGCGCGCCATTCTCCATACCGGAGCATCGCATCCTTGTCTGCATCGGTGATCTCGCAGCCACATTCCTGGCAGCAGTAGACTGCCTGATCGGCGCGGTCGTCGTTCGTCATTCCGTCTCCGTACGGGAACTTGATCTGTGCGAACTTGAGCTCGATGTATTCTCCGCAGTGCGGGCATGGTACAAAGTAGTGCTTTTCTATGTCGGCACCTTCTACAGCCTTCCAGATGTGGCCGTTCCGCAGCGTCGGCGTCGATGTGATGTAGATCTTCCGGTTCCGGAAGGTCTTTGTTCTCTCTCTTGCCAGGCTGATCGGGTCCGCTTCCTTCCGGCTCGCGCCTGGGTACTTGTCCACTTCGTCGAGGAAGAGGTACTTGACGGCCTTCGATGCGAGGCTTGCCGGGCTGTTCGATCCTGAAAGGCTCAGGAACATGCCGTCGAACTGCATTTCCAGGTTGCTCGAGTCGTTTTTGTGGTAGAGCTTCTTCAGAGACCGGCTTGCCATCAGCATCGGTTCTAACCGGTTCTCTGATGTGAATTTCGCGAGCGTGTCCGTCGGGTACACGATCATCGCCGGCGACGGATCCTGCTGGATCACCCAGCCGAGCATGTTCTGGAGGGCCTCTGTCCCGCCGATCTGCGTCGGTTTGCAGAAGATGATTTCCTGCGTTTCGTAATTCCGCAGCTCGTTCATAATGTCGACCAGGTATGGCGTCATGTCGTTCCGCCACGGTCCTGGCAGCGCGCTGGTCTTTGCGTCCAGGACGCGGTATTCTTCAGCCCATTCCGAGACGCTGATGTCCTCCGGCGGACTCAGCTGCTTCAGCGCTTCCTTCTGGTACGGTTTCAGTTGGTACTTTCGAAACCTTGGTTTTCTTTTTCTTTGTTCCACTCGCATCACCCGGTTCTACCACGCCCGCGATCACAAACGATGTCAGCAGGCGGTTTACCTCGGAGGCGAGTTCCTTCTCCGTCTTCCTTGCCTCGACCGGATCAATCTGTCCGGAGAGCATACTTGTCAGCCGCGCCGGAAGGGACAGTGCGAATTTTTTAAAAACAACGAAGAATTTCGCGTAGTCCATCTTTGCTTCTTCGACGCTGATATATTGTCCGGCCGCGATCTCCGTCTTCAGCCGGTGCAGCTCGCCCTGTGATTCTTTCAGCGCGATGTCCGCCTGCATTTTCTGTTCTCTGAGTTCAATCTCGCGATCCGTCCTGTGGATTTTTCCGTACGCCTTGTCCGATAGGTACTGGATGTACTTCTGGATCGTCGGCACCAGATCGTATCGGCGAACGGTCTTTCCGTCCTCGACGATCTTCGTCGTGCTGATCACGCCTTCCTGCGTGAGCTGCTGCACTCTCCGGACGCTGACTCCGAAGAGATTCGCTATGATCTCGGGCCGGTAGTAGCTGCCTTTTACGTCCTGCCCATCAGCCATTCCGCCGTACCCCCCCCCCCATATTTCTTTCAGGATCTCCTCGGGAGTCATAGCTTGATGTCCTCCATGACTTCGTTTGCCAGGATCGCCTTCTTTCCGGTGTATTCTTCCCACCGGTTTACGATCACGTCGCAGTAGATCGGATCCATTTCCATGAGGAATGCGCGGCGGCTCAGCTGTTCCGCTGCGATGATCGTCGTTCCGGATCCGCCGAAGGAATCCTGGACGACGTCTCCCGGCCTGCTGCTATTCTTCAGGAGCTTCCCGATCAGGCCGACCGGCTTCATGGTCGGGTGCAGGTCGCTGTGGTTCGGCTTGTCGTAGTGCAGGATCGACGTCTGATCTGTGAAGGCCTCGCGGATCTGCTTCACGTAAGCGATCAGCTCCTCTTTTTTCATGTCTTCCAGCTCGACGGCGTCCTCAATCAGGACCGTGCTCTGCGTCCGGTCCGCGATGAAATAATGGCTTCCGCCCTGCTTCCAGCCGTAGAGGATCGGTTCGTGCATCCACTGGTAGTCGCTTCTCCCGATGCTGAACCGGTTCTTCTCCCAGATCAGACATTGCGCGAGGTAATAGCCTGCATCAGTGAACGAATTCCGGAATGTCGCTCCGTGCGCGTCGGAGTGAAAAATATATGCCGGCGCGCCGTCCTTTGAGTGCGTGATCATCTGCGTGAATGCGTCAAAGAGGAAATTACTGAAGGATTCTTCGTCCATCTTGTCGTTGATGATCTTGCTCTTTGCGCGCTTGCTGTTTCCTCTCCTGTATTTCCCGCGGAAGCTGTCGGCGTTTCCGTAGTCGACGTTGTACGGGGGATCCGTCACAATAAGATCCGCGAACTCTCCGCCCATCAATGTCTCCATGTCGTCGGCGTTCGTGCTGTCTCCGCACAGCAGCCGGTGCTCTCCCAGGAGCCAGAGGTCGCCGCGCTTTGATACCGGCGTCTTGGCGTTCGCGACTGCAGTCTCGATGTCGAAGTCGTCTTCTTCCGGTTCGATCTCTTTTTCGATGCGGACGTTCAGGTCGTCCACTTCCTGGACCGAGAATCCGGTCAGGGTGAAATCGTAACCGTTCAGGTCGAGTTCCTGCAGCAGGCTCTGCAGCTTTATTTCGTCCCACCGTCCGGTGATCTTATTCAGGGCGATGTTCAGCGCTTTGATGTCGTCATCGGTCATCGAGTCTTCCGCGATGACGACCTGCACTTCGTCGTAGCCGAGATCCTGAAGGACGGTCAGCCGCTGATGCCCGCCGATGATTGTTCCGTCGGCGGAGACCAGGATCGGGTTGATGTAGCCCCAGCGCTCGATGCTGTTTTTGATGTCCTGGTACTCTTTGTCCTCTGGCGTCAGCTGAACGCGGGGATTGTACTCGGCCCTGCGTAGCTTTCCTATTGGCCAGACCTCTATTTTTGCGGCTGCCTGCTTCACTTTATCCCTCCAAAAACGCAAAAACCCGGCCGATTTTGGCCGAGTTCGTAACGAAACGCGCAAATATTTTCGATTTTCACGTGCAAAAATCCCGCGCCTTCCCCGCGCCG
>Ga0326512_10000231_pt1 | contig 47615 bp, 51 predicted proteins | sample 1_2617_0518_D_FD_203652 | JGI IMG/M metagenome (GOLD analysis project Ga0326512, IMG submission 203652) | Bovine rumen microbial communities from UC Davis, California, United States - 1_2617_0518 | ecosystem: Host-associated > Mammals > Digestive system > Stomach > Rumen | place: USA...
CCCTATCCACCACCAGTTCCCCACTCACCACATCCAATGTACCGCCGTAGACGGTCTGTCCGAGGTCTGCGGTGTAGGTGTGACCTTGGTAGGGTTCGTATTCAGTTTCGGCAGAGCCGAGTTCAAGCTGAACATTTTTCAAATATATTTCAAGAGTATTGCTGACACCGATGAGAATACCCTTTACAGTTTTGCCCTGTGCCGATGTGAATGTTATATGCGTCCAGTCGGCACTCTTTAGTTCTTTATAGCTTTCAGTTCCATCTGTGTATCTGAAATATGCATATCCGCTTCGATAGGACACATCCGCATTGTGATAATCAAAACTGAATGTTAATTGTCCGTTATAGGGGAGCATATCAACAGGGAACGATATTGGATATTCATTATAGAGTTCTGTGTTGAGTCCATGATAAACACCATCCTCTTCCGTCCATCCAGTAGCGTTCAAGAAAATGTTCTGATTAAACCGATTCTTCCCCACCACATTCGCACTCACCCCATCATACCCACTTATCGGACATACCAATGAGTAGGTCGAATCATGCCCTACAGGTACGTAATTAGCCGTGACGTACTCTTCTGTTCCGTCTGGGTCTACGATTTGCGGGTTGGTGTAGGGTTGGGCGGTTTCGGTGGTCGGAGTGGCGAGTTCGTAGACGAGCATTACACCGCTCATTGCGGATTTGAAGGTTGTGACATCTGTGTAGGATGAATCTTTGATTATTACGTTATAACCACTGCCCACCCATGAATTGTTCTGCCATGTCTTATCCGCAGGTGTTACCGATGCGTTTTTAGCATACTTAGAGCAGATGGCTTCATAGTTATACACCGTTTGCGTTGCCTCTATTTTAGCGAAGAAAAATGCTCCGTTGCTATCATACATCCAATTCAGCGTCCCCAAATCCACAATCCCATACCGTCTCTGCACCTCCCCACTCGGTGGGTAAATGTCCCCATCAAACGCCAGCCTTCCGTCCACCAGTTTCGGTACGCCCCTCAGCGTCAGACTGCTGTCGAGTGGGTAGGTGTGCTTCTGGTAGGGTTCGTATTCTCCGTTGCGGGTCGGGTCGGAGAGGTTGATGCAGATGTCGTTGTTGTAGGTTGTACCGTAGTCTGCGTTTACATAAAATCTCATGTACCTCGCATTTGATGGCGTTGTAAATGTTTCGTTCTGAACCTGTTGCGTTATAGAACTAATGAAGTTCTTGTCGGCATCATAGAAAATAACTGGGTTGTATCTGACCGCTGACATATCAATTTTGTAGTAGTATGTCGTATTCGGCAGAATCGGTATATAGTTCTTGCTTCTAACGTTCTGACCTGTTGTATTAAGACCAGAAGAAACTGAAATAGCACCAACTTCCCACTCTTCATCCCATTGATTAAACCCTACCGTATCGTGGCTTTCTAGTCCTTCCACACTCAGGAGCTCTCCAGCGTTGTACTCATAGTAGTCTTTCGGGAACAGCTTCTTGAACCACGCTACACCTGCTCCCGCTGAAGACTGTTCGAGGTTGTAGATGTAGTCAGCTATAGTGGAACCGAACATGGCGGTGAGGTCGAATAACTTCAAGTTTTTAAACGAACCCGTCTGTGCGTTCATATAGAACCAAAAGTTGCCTTCCGTATTTATCCCCGTTCCGTTAGACACACCACTTGCTGTGGAAATACCAATCCTATAAATATCGCCTTTGCTTCTTCCAGCCAACAGACAAAACGTAGTTGCAGTTCCATCGTCAAATCCATACGGAGAAATAAAGGCATTTGTTGTCAACGTTTCGCTAACATCCAAGTATGCCCCAAATAGATACTTATGACCTTTTACTATTCGTGTGCCAGACGCTGATGCTCTTGAGCCAATTCCTGTTAGTTCTGTATTTGGTGCTTGCTGATTCCACGCCACAGTACCGCCGACTATCACTCCACTTTCACGGTTGTAGTCATTACTCTGTGTCGGCATAGCACGGAACAGATATGGCTCGGTGTTTTCCTCTGTGCCTATCCATGGGGTGCCGTCTTGCTGTGGGGTTAATGTCACCTTGAGCGAAGATACATCATTTACCGAATCTGTTTCAAATGTAGCAATTTCACCACTTCCACTACCACCATATTCTCCGCTTAAATTACTTGTCACACTAATATACCCATCACAAGCATTATTCACAACTGTAGCTTCTCCAAGGGTAGGCGTATCTATGCTAACTGTAAACGTGTTGCTTTTCGCGCTTACGCTCATACCTTGTGTGGTCGTAACATCTACTACAACATAATAACTACTTCCCACGCTTAATCCAGTGAAATTATATGATATATCGTAAGCCGTACTTGTTCCTTGTTGCGTGCCATTACCAACAACTACGCCGCTCGATTGTAATAAAGAGCCAGTGGCACTATATAAGCTAAATTGATATTGTTGTATGATATTAGACACAACGCTCGTATTAGCGTCATAGGTTGCTGATACATTGTATGATGTAGTAGATATGGTTGATGGGATTGTAGTAATGGTTAATGTTGGATTAACTAAGCACCAAAACATCTTAGCTACACTAAGTCCACTACCGCCTTGCGTACCAGCCGTATCTGTATAAGTCTGAATTTGAGCATAATATTGTGCGCCGTTTACAAAATCCGCACTTGATTTGCCACTTTCATATATTATACTACTATCCGTATTTGCTGGTAATTCATGGATAGATTCAGTAGATACATATAGGTGCGTGCATATCAAACTATTATCGCTTAAATCATATATGTAAATTCTATTACTCCTAACCAATTCAGTGCCGCCAATGATATTAAAATCAATAGTTGTGCCTTGTGTAGCATTAAAGGCATTGATTTGGTTAATCGTTGGAGCTGGATTTGCCATGTAATATCAACTCCTTTCTTAAATTATGTAAAATGATTGTCCCTAATATTAGGTGATATTAGGGACAATATATATTAATAATAAAAATTCTTACTGTTTATACGTTCAATGCTATCCAGTTGACAGCGGGTGTTCTTGCAGTAGAACCAGCATTGAATATTCTGCAAGTAAAGCCAGTTGTTGAAGTGCTTGTCACGGCAGATGTTATGCTACCGATTGCACCAGCAGTTGACGTTGAAACAACACCGCAAACAACTGTCGGCACATCACTCATTTCAGACGAGAACGTAACCGAAACATCCTTGTATGAATTGGCAGAAACTGAAGTTGCGGCGATTGTTCCAGCTTGCATTTGTGATGTTTGAATTTTACCATTCCAATCTACTGCAAAGGCATTAGAATTACCACTATCATCACTTCCGTTTCCAATTTCAAAAGCGTTATATCGGTTGTTATCATTTCTCTTACCAATAACAAACTGTTCATCATATCCAGCCGTTGTTCTGTATCCAGATGCATGTGAGTCACCCCCTTTTGCATAAGTCAAGTATCCCTCTGTATGTGAGCGTGCACCAAGCGCATAAGTTCTGTATCCCTCTGCATGTGAATTCCCACCAGCGGCAAGAGTCTCCTCTCCTTCTGCATGTGAATACGCACCACTTGCTTGTGAGCGATATCCCTCTGATACAGAATAATTGCCTATTGCTGGAGCCCAGTGTGATGAATTCCATGCCTCTGGTGTTGTTATGTCAAATATGCAAACATATACCTTGTCATTGTATGTGCATAGGTTTCCAAGAGAATATACTCGTTGACTATAAGCAGACGGTTGGGATACCCACCTCACACCGAGCGAATAATATGGATTATCACTTAAAGTGCCTAGTTGCGTGCTCCCTTCTCCATATCCAAAGTTAGCAATTTGTATATCAATACCCCTGTTGTTTTTTCTATAAAGTTGCATTCCACTTTGGTTAATCTCAGAACGTGACTTGCCATTTGCATTTTGTCCAATCTGTGCGCCTGTAGCTGTAAATGTCGCCGTTGTTGTATATGTACCTTCCGTTGTATCTACAACATTAAAGTCTAATGAATTATTATCTAATGTCATCATTGGCAATAACCCATTACGAATACTAAATCCATCAGTATTCATTAAAATATTTTGACCCGTTGGATTGCTGATAAATGATGTGTCTGGAACTAATGTCACATGCGCTCCAGCCCCATAGGTAGCGCTTGAATTTGGTTCAAACCAAAAGTATTGAGTTGAATCACTATACAAATCACTAAAAGCGTTAAGGTCTAATGAACCTATTGTTGTTGTCATTATATCACCTACCTTTATTCAAATTGAAAATATCGCGTGGCGTGACCACAACGAACTCTTGTATCAACGAATATATTATATCCATTTGCCTTAGCTTGTGAACAAAAGTATAAATCTTCTGATAACTCACTTCCATTATCATATGTGACATACTTGAAATATGGATATTGTAAATCCTTAAACACATCGACCTTAATCAACGCACACGCCATGCCCCCACCATGCACCAACACCCTTGGCTCTTGTGGTAAGTCGTGATATATGTATGCGTCGTTGTAATTTACTTGTCCAAATTTATATATACAAGTCGTGCCATTCTTTGTGTTTTTTCGTGGACACAAACCCAAGCAAATTTCTGTAGGATATTCTAACATTCTAACCAATGCGTCTTGTGGGATTATCATATCTGAATCCACCATAAATATGTAATCAAACCCACCATCTAATGCCTTCCTCACAATATCATTCCTTGCCCTTGCGCAATCATATCCCTTGACAAATTCAAAAGATAATTCATTCCCACAAGGGTCAAGGTCGTATATTGACTTGAAGGTTTCTGGCATTATATTTTCAAAGGTGGGTATTGCAATTAAAATCTTGCTCATTCCTTTTATCTCCTTTTATTTCTACCATGTTACGGCACAATTATATGTTGCCTTTAACCCGCCACCTTCAGCGGATTGGGCGGTGATATTAATTGTAGCGTTGTTTTCATCTTGAATATTGACAATGGTTGGTTGATTATTTACCATCTTTTTATAACTCCACTGATACCCTGTTGGTGTGGTTACTGCCCCATCAACAAATAATATTGCGCGTAAGGTCGCTGTTTGGTTTGGATAACTGATTGTTTCAATAGATATTTCAACAATGCCCTCTGGCGCACTACCAGTAGCTCCCGTAGCCCCTTGAGCACCATCTTCGACAAATTTTATTTGCGGTGTCCATTCATCCACTGCTATAACATCAGTAGATGTCGTTGCGGTCGCAGTTGCCGCAATGACCCAACAGGGGTTTCCATCTATAGCAGGAATATCTTGCGTCCAACCATTCAACGCACTTGTGGGTGATAAAGAAGCGGTTGCGAATATATATGTAAGGTCTGCGGTAGGTTTATCTGGTGCTGTTGCTCCACGTTGATATAATAATATTGTGGCATTATTTAGACCATCTTGACCATCGCCACCACCAGAAAACACCCATTGCGTGCCGTCATATATATACATCTTATTCCCGTCATCGGTATCAATCCAAATATCGCCATTTGACATACCAATAACAGGTTCGGTCGCTTGTCTGAATGTTTTATTTTTAGAATTAGCAACCTCAGATACTTCTTGAATTTCTACTTGATTGTCTAAACCTAATTGCTTCGCATCTCCAGCTAAAGTTGTTGCGTTAGCAATTTGATTGCCCAATGAATTATCTGATAATACGCTAGATGAAATATACATTTGTGTAGCTTGATTGCATGGTATCACGACCTTAACGATGTCGCCAATGTTATATGTCGCACCATCTACCGCACGTACCGTAGGATATGTAATCCCATCTATTTTAACAGAATATGTATTAGTTATTTGGTTAACACCAACAATCAAACCTCCACGTGTCTTATCGTAACCAGCATCGTCAACTAATGATTGAGCAATAGTTTTTATACTTTGTATAATTTGATTTGCCATAAAAATTATCACTCTCCTTAATATGTAAAAATAACATGGAGAGCGATGTATAATATCGCTCCCCACTTAATAAAATTAATAAACGTATGATAAATCTACTCTGCCATTAATGCCATTGACTTTACCATTTGATGTATACTGCCACATAACTTTAGGTTTTTTATATGTGCATGAAGAAGCATAGTGCGCTACCCATACAGGATATTTAGGATTAGTCAAAGCGTTATTAAGCGTGGAAGTATTAGCATAAATACAAGGTTGGTATCCGTGTGATTTAACAACATCACAAAACGCATTAGCAATATCGCTCGCCTTTTTACCAATCTTACTATTCAGTCTACCACCATATTCAAAATCGCAAACAACATAGAATGTCGGTGAATATTTTTTCAAAATGTTGCATAAATACTCCGCTTCCTTTTTAGCTTCTGTCACGCTGATTGCTTGTGAATAATGATACGCACCAACTTTTAATCCAGCCGCTTTAGCATTAGTAAAATTCGTTGCAAATGTCGAATCTGGTTCCATTTTAAAACTACTTTGGTGTGTATAAGAAGCACGACATATTGCGTAACCGCATGTCTCTTTGATTTTCTCCCAATTGGATTTAGAAATTTTACCTTGATAATACGAAACGTCTATGCATTTCTTCGGTAAAATTTGAGTATTATTTGTAGTTGCGCCGCGTTTATATGTCTTGGCTTTCTCTAAGGTGTCGTTGCCCCAATATCCATCAACCTTAATATTAACTTTTTGCTGAAACTTTTTCACAGCTTCTTCGGTCTTTGAACCAAAATCTCCATCAACAGTGCACGGAATACCAGCCCAATTTAAGAACTTTTGGATATATACAACATCGTATCCATAATCACCCTTTTTGTAATATGTTCTGATTGCACCTAATACAGTATAACACTTGTAATATTTCCACTTACTTGGCGTTTCAGTCTTTGCAACTGCATCCATTACTGCATAACACCCATTCAAATGCTTATAGTGCGCATTTGCAATATACCGTTTGCCATTAACAAGCTCACAGATAATATAAGTATGTCCAGACTTATCCTTCCGACCACGTTGTACGATATCACCAAGCTTAAAATCGCTTGCCTTATAATGTCCATTAGATTTTAATTGCTTAGTCATCTTTGGCAAATCTACCAATTGGTCTTTTAAATCTTTCTTAATCTTAATCCCAACTAAGCCAAGACATGTCGCTGGCAAAATATCACAACACGCTCCAACCCGTTGTCTCTTGTTTGACCAATTCTTATGATTTGGAAAGACCTTATCAATGCCTTGTGCATAAGCTTCTCTTGGCTCACCGTCCTTGAATGTGTATTTCTTTTGCGGCGTGCCGTAAGGATAACACATACGATACGCTAATCCATTAATGATTTTAGCATTTGTGTTAGGAGTAGGAAAAACGCCTTGATAAGTGCCGTTATCGACCTTTGGTGTTACAGGTGTTGCCGTCTGCGTAACTTGATTTACCTGTGTTGGCTTAGTCGTTTGTGTCGTCTTAATCGTTTTATACGATTTAACTCTTGCATTAGATTTCTTTCCATATACACAATCAGTTGTTAATCCTTCTGTAGCTTGGAAAATAATAAATACCCGTGCCGTCTTACCACCAAAGTCTCCATCAACTTTTAACGCCCATTCCTTATGATACCAATTTAAAAACTTTTGTAATTTCTCGACTTCTTTTCCTTGGCTACCACGCTTTAATGTTGGCTTTGGAACTTCGCCTTTATATTGTGAGGTCGGTTTGGATACCTTTGGGATTGTTACTTTACACAACCAAATCCTTGGAATCAACCCGCGCATTTGTGTTTCATAACAAAAGAATCCGTCATGCTTACGACCACCCGAATCGAATGTCTTGAAATAATGTTTTCCATTAACAACTTTGTATCCAGTCACAGCAATATAGTGACCAGAAGTTGTCCAAGTTACGCCACCACGACTTCCAGCACCAAATAAAAACACACCAACATATCCTTCTGCACATAACTTAAATACGTCAGACATTTTATCTACTTGATGTACATCTTGTGCACCAAAATATTTTAAGCAAGCTGGAATCCCAGCCCATGCAGTGCCATTATTTCTAATCGCATAACCATGCTGTTGCATGTATTTACCAGTTGTTAATGGTGTAATCGATGGGTTAATGGCATATAAAATGTTAGCACATGAAGCCGCTCCACATGCGGCGGTGGCATAATTAGATGAACCGTTATAATTTTTCTTGCCCCATCGACTATCATATTGTCTATATGTGCCAAATACCATTATTCTTCCTCCGCGATATCTTCATCAAATACTTCAATATCATCATCAAATACTTCGCCGCTCACATACCCATTACGTTCCGCTTTAATCGCTCTCATTTCTCCTGTCTTTTCAGCGGCTATCTCTGTATAATCATTATTATAATACGTTGTAAAGAATGCAACTGCAAAATCAAGCGCAATAGTCAACAACGTCCAAATTAACGTCAGCCAACCGAATCCCAATCCAGCAACAGCGGCGCTCACCGCATAAGTAGCTGTATTGAGTGATGCAAAGATTCTTGCAATTGTTCTGACCTTTGTCCCAAAATTCATAACAAACTACCTCCTTCTATATAATATAAATATGGGATGGTAAAACACCACCCCATAACAATTTAATTATCCAATCTATCTACGTTGAGCGCTTGTTTGTAGTGCTGTAGTAGATAAGTTGCCCAAAGCATTGATAAACTCATTAGCATTAGTAACATTAGGCAATACAAGATTATCAAAATTATAAATATCACCATATTGCGTAGCGTTACCCATTACAACCGAACCACTCTTTGCCGCCGCAATAGAGCTTTGTGTAGCTAAACTAGTTGCGGTATTTACTCCAGCGCTCATGCCTTGTGCCATTTGTGTAACGGCGGCGGCATACGTTTTCGGTAATGTGTTATTACTAATGGCGGCATCAATAATGGCTTGAAATACTTGACCATTACTATCTAAATAATTAATAATATCATCCGTATCTACAAGTTTGTCTAAATTTGTTAATACATCACCAAGACCTTGAGTAGTTGAAAGGTTTTTCTTAATCCAATTAGACCATGCACCAGTATCCGTACCAAACGAACCGAATAATTCGCCCACAGTAGAACCGACTTTATTCTCCAAAGCTTTAAGCTCATAATCTGCTTCGAACTCATCAAATAATTTTAATACTTCTTGCCATTGTGCAAGAACGGGGTTAAGGGCTTCTTCTGAACTTGTTGCGTCTGCTTGATATTCTTTTAAAGCTTGCGTAGCTTCACGGATAGCTTCGGTATCCTTTTCATACACAAACCCTTCGCCTTCTTTATAAATTCTAACTCGTTGATTACGTGCTTTCGCAAGGTTGTTTTGTAGTTCTACTAAATCGTTTTGCTGTTCTTGCTCCTTATTTTCAGTTTCAAGCAAATCAATCTGTCGTTGAACGTAAGCCCTAGCTAAACTATAGGTGCTTTCATTAAGGGCTTGTTTTTCTTCTAAGCGCTTTTTTTCTTTATCTAACTGCGTCTTAGCAAGTTCGTCTAAATAATTATAATAATCTTCCCCAGAAATTCTACCTTTCTTATAATAGTCTTTAATTAATTTTAAAGACGAAGCATAGGTTTTCTTGTCGTTTTCGTATTGCTTTAGATTATAATCAACATATTTCTTATACGCTTCTTTTCGATATTCTGTCGCCTCGGTTGCAGATATCTTTTTCGCCTTGCGAGCCGTTTTAATTTTACCTAACGCCGAAAGCAAATCGTCATATGTACCTTGAGTATTTGAAATGGCGCTTGCGATTCCAGATTTCGCTGTATCTGACGCTATATCTCGCACCGTGGTAGTATACGCCCTTCTCATATCCTTTGGCAACGCTTTAATTTTCTTTACGCCAGACTTTTTAGCAATCTTAGATTTATTTAACTTTTTAAGCTTCTTATTTTGTTTATCATATAGTTTTTTATATTCTTTAGCGAATCCAGCGTCTGTCCAATTGTATATATCGCGTTTATATTCCAAGGTGGCAAGTCCAGATTCTAGTCCTTTGACAATGGCATTGTATCTTTTTTTATAAGCCTTCTGGTTCTTTTTCTTCTGTTTCTCTTTCTTTTTGCCACCTTTAAATCCTTTGAGTTTCTTAACGCCAACTAAGCTAAAGTCTTTATCGCCATGCCCGTAAACTACACTACCTTCAGTTAACCCAGCATTACGCAACATGCGGACAGATTGACCGTGTGTGAACACCGAATCGCCTCTTCCTAAATATGTTGCGCCACGTTTGCCGCCATTAACAATGCGCATTAAGCCAGTGTCGGCATCTTGGATGATTTCAAATCCTTGCTCGTTTACTTCGGCATTGACCATCATGCCGCCAGACGCAAAATGTCTGACACCGTGCGCCTCATTTACAGTCTTTTTCCTAGTTATTACACTTACGACTTTATCTTTAAGACCACTAATTGCGCTTTTAAGAGAATCTACACCGCTCTTGCCAGATGTGTGAGCTGAGACTTTTACTTTTTTACCCTTAGTGTTTTTTATAAACTTTTGTAATGTTGGTAAATTTCCAACACTAGCCTTTGCTGTAATTTGCGGTCTAACCTTTCTACGACCAGTCTTTGTTAGTTTTTTATCTAATTTTGCGGCATTGTTTAGCGCTTTTTTAGTATTAACCTCTGGCGTAACTTTAGGCTTTTCTTTCTTCATTTTTTGGATTTTGCCATCAACAAATTCCAAATCCTTTGCCGCTGTGTCTGTGCCATCAATATTGACCTTAATATTAGGATTTTCTTTACCTAATTTCTGAATATAATCCCACGTATCCTCAACGTCATAGCCAGCTTCAGCCATCTTTTGACTAAATGTGCCAAGGTCAATACTGTTGATTTTCTTTCCGCTCTTATCAAACTCTAACCCAAGAGTTTCAGCATTCTTTTTAAGATTAGCCATATCCTTAGATGGCTTTTTGAAATTTAGACCTTTAAGTGCTTTAAGCGCTCCAATTTCTTTGTTAAGTTCTTTCCAACTTTTTCCAAGATTTTTGTTAGCCTTTTCCTCAGAACCATAATCTTCAATAGCTTTCTTTCGCTTGTTTTCAAGTTGAGATAAACTATCTCCTTGCGCTGTCTGCGCTTTATCTAAATTTTCAAGAGCATCTTTATATTGACTACTTTCCTTGCCGTAATGCTCATAAGCTTCCGTGACCTTTTGTTGAGCCGATGCTGTCTTTTCTGCTTGCGCTTGTTCGTTGTTTAACGCCAGAGCAATCTTATCATGTATTCCAGCCGCCGCTAAAGCTTCTTTATCACTTTTACCAGCAGATTTAGCAAGAGTGTATTTATCCTTTGCTTTACCTTCTAACTTACTTGGGTCTACAGTATGGTAATATTCATCTACTTTGTTGCCAGCAATTTGCTTCTTTAATTCTACTTGACGTTCGTATTGCTTAGTTTGGTTTTCAAGAATGGTTAATCTATTTTGTTCTGAATCTGTAAGTGTGCCCTCTTTTTCTTTTTCGTGCAACTTATCTAATTCATCACGTAAAGATTTATATTTCTTTTCTGTTTTCTCTACATCAGATTGTGCCTCTTTAAGTTCTTTGCCAAGTTTAATATCTCTGGCTTTTTCACCAATTGGCACATATTCTGCAAGCGCAACAGATAATAAACCAATACCAGCAACTAAACCACCACCACCAAATAACAAACCAGCTAATTTTCCAAACGCACTATAAAGCGGTATAGCGCTCTTCGTTGCACCAACTTGTGCGCCTTGCATAACTTTAAGACCATCTGTCGCACCCTTAGCACCTTTACCAAGTCCACTAAATAATTTAACCAACGAAAGACCCTTTAACCCTAAAGCCGCTTTCGCAAAAAGATTCAATCCTGTGGTTAAAAGACCAAGAGCAATAACAGCTTTTCCACCATCACTTGACAAGAACCTTAATATACTAGCTAAAATATCCATCCCTTTGTTGAGGGCTGAACTACTCATCATCGCATTAGAAAATTCACTCCAAGCCGATTTAAGATTTTCTAAATGCCCTTGCATAGATTCAAGATACTTAGCATTTTCTTTTGCCGCAGAACCGCCTTCGTTAATTTGTTTGGCGGCTGTCTCAGCGGCTTTTTCAGCGTTTTTCCAATTACCGATAACAGAAGCAAATACTTCTTGTTGGTTCTTACCAGCCATTTGAAGTGATAACGCTTGCTGTTGGTCTGGAGTCATATCATCCCAAACACCAGCGAATTCCTTAAACACTTCATAAGTGCTTTTAACTTGGTTGGTCTTTTTATCCCATAAATCTATGGTTTTAACACCATCTTTAGTCTGTACATCTAAGGTCTTAGCATCCTTTTGCATTTTAGATATGTTAGCACCAATAGTTCTTAATCCACGACCTACCTTACTGGCTTGTCCATGCATAATTTCGGTGCCAGCAGTAACCATTCCCAAAGATTGTGCATATGTATTATTATTGACCTTCATGGCTGAACCGACTTTTGACATTGCCATTGAAAGGTCAGTTGAAGAAACCGCTTGCGTATTTGAAACTTCGTTTATAGCGTCTATAATTTGTTGCGACGCTTTTGTAGCATCATTAGATACATCATTAAAATTAGCCTTTATTTGCGAGGTGATGAATCCAGCCGCGTCGCCAGCACTTAGTTCTGAGTCTGCGATGTTAGAAAACATCATAGCTACTTGACCAAGTTTTAGCGAATCTTGGTCATTAAAACCAGATTTACGAAATTCGGTTGCGGCTTCAATCATTTCGGTTCCAGTTTTAGCAACCGAACGACCCATTTTAAAGGCTTTATCCGTATATTGGTCTAACCCCTTGCCAGATAAATCTGATACTTTTTTAAATTCGGTTAGTGCGGCATCAAGCTCAAATGTCTTTTGAACCATGTCGCCCATGCCGCTAGTTACACCACGAATCACTGCGGTAATAGCACCAAATTGTACAACTTTCTTTGCCACATGCATGGATTCATTTCCAAAGGCTCTTAGCTTACTATTACTCTTTTCGACTTCCTTACTAGTACTAGCAAACCCCCTGTGCATCCCCTTGAGTTTTTTATCATTTTGTATAACTTGTCCATTTAATCCTTTTAATCGTTTGCTGGTCTGTTCTGCATCTTTTCCAAGCTGAACGATGCCATTTCCTTTACCACCCTTGCCGCCAGTAGCGCCGCCTCCAGCGCCGACACCGACCATAAGCTTGGTTTTGCTCAATCTGGCTAATTCCGCTCTTATTCTTGTGCTGTCGAGTTCACCAACAACTCGTATATGATACATACCAGCACCCATTTTACCCCACCTCTCTTTATATGTAAATCATGTCATAACAAATCATAAAAATGATTCATTATATCTTCAAACGTTTCTAAATCATATTTTTTTACATCTCCAATTTGCGACCATGCTATATTAATACTATCCGCGATATCGTCTTGATTAAATTTACTAGTGGGTGATTTATAAATTAGTTCAAGACCAAATGTGTGGTTAGCATAATCAACGGACAATTTCTTTTCCCATGCCTTCGTCCAGCCTTTAACTTTAGTGAGATTCTTATTCGCATCTTTTTTAAACGATTCTTTAATACGCTTCTTACAAGCATTATTCGCTTTAGATGATACAAGGTTAATACCTATCTTGCTCTTCCAAGCCTTTACGGGAATAAAATCAATATGTATATCATGCAAAGTAGCACAAGCTATCAACATACCTTGTAACGCAGATAGCACCTTAACAGTTTGTGAATTCTCCATAATCGGTGGTACATCTTCAACGTATATTTGTTGAACGTTATTATCAACACAATATTGCGCTACGCAATCTGCCATGTATGCAATACGATTACGCCAATCTGCTTCATCATTATGACTAAGCTCCCATAAGCCATAATCTGATAATTTTCCGTTAATAAATAATGCATAGCCGCTCTTTTGACTGCTCATGTCAAGTCCTAATATAACGCTCATTATATCACCACCAAACCTTGTCTACGTAATGCCGTGCGAACCCATTTGTCAATTTTAGGGTCTATTTTAGATAGAAAGTTATCCCACATTGGACGTGGCGGGATTGGCTTACCTTTATTATAATTATAAGCACCATATCCACCTTCTAAGATATCAAGAATATCTTCCGTGACAGTACGACCATAAGGCGAACTGTAGTGAAATTCTGCTGGATTTGGTGTCAACATATTTGGTTGAAATTCAACGATACCAAATAACCCCTTAGCTTCATGCTTCCAAGCATCTAACAAACCCTTGCTTCTGTCGTAATCTTGTGGCGAATACGCACCATAAATATCACGCTCTATCTCATTTTGTAATTCACTAAATACACGCTCTATAACTTCATTAATTGCCTTACCAACTGCCTTGCCGATAACAACATAAAACTCCGCATCGCTACTAATAGCCATTACTCTTCACCCATTTTTAACGCTCCGCGAATGATATCAGCATTACCATCTTCTTTTGCGAGTTCAAGAACTTCATTGAGACTCTTTGGGAGCTTCTCAATTACTTCTTCCCATTCGCCGTCTTTTGGCAATCTATCTACATACTTCTCAATCATCTCTGGGAGTGTTTTGTTTAAGAATTTAGCAATTGCAATTTGTGGAGATTCAAAATATTTAACATAGTCATACACCATATTCATATTAGTAATTTCTTTTTTAATATCTTCCCACATGCCACCGAGCATAATTTCACCAATATCTAAAACGTCCATATCGACATCTTCATCATCTGTTTCTGGGACTTGAAAATCCTCAGCGTTTAAGTCCGTGCAACAGACTAAAACATTCATTGCAATGGTCATTTCTTGTTCAATGGGGTTATCGGCTTGTACAACTAATTCTCCAATGCTCATTGCTTCTTCTAATGTTAAATATGGTCTGACATGTAAATCATATTCTTCAAAATATAATTCTTTCGGCATTGTTAATTCTTTCATAATACCATTCCTTTCTTTTAACCATAATAATATGGAAAATTTTTCTTACACAACTCAATTATTTTTATCAAATCTATTTGTGTAATTCTACCAATTTTTTCCTTTAACTGTGCTTTATCAATCAGTGTATATTGCTCGCATAATGCAAGCGAATCTGATTCCAAACACTCATAATCCTTTTGAGATAATTCATAATGTAATGGCAACTCCTTCTTATCTTGTGTTGTAAGTGGAACACAATGCACACATGGCGAAAATGCACACGCATTTTTATTTTCCACAATGACACAAGGTCTAATACCGTTTTGAACACTACCAACATTGTTGCCAAAATTACAAATATATATCTCTCCCGCATCTACTATTTTGAGCATAGTATATCACTTCTTGTTTTTCTTTTTGGTTTTCGGTTCAGTTTTTTCAACTTTCGGTTCAAATCCCTTGAAGTACATTTCGTTATCAACCTTGACCATCTGAACTTTTGTAGGTACATAATCGTATGGATTCTTTTTACAAATCACATAATCATCTACTTCAATATATAACGAACCATTTTTTTCAAACCTTACTATGTATTCACCATCTTTCAATTCAACTACCCCCTTTGGTTGTCTTAATGTGCAACTATTCATTGAATCTATGGGCAACCATGTATGCTCAATGTTGCACCTCCGCATAAAAGGGCATATCTCGCCACTTTTGATACAAGTGCAAAAGCCATAATACTCACCCTTTTCGCAATACTCACACATGGACATAATATCGCCCCCTTGCGTCTAAATATGTAAAAAAATAGGGAAAGATATATTATCCTTCCCTATTATAAAATTTAAGCACCTGTTACATTGACAGCAACAGTAGAAGTCATTGTAGGCTTTGCTGTTACAGCAATAGTAATTTCAGTATCGCCAGCACCAGCACCAGTAACTAATCCAGCATTCGTAACCGTGGCTACAGAAGTAGAACCAGAAGTGAATGTTAAATTAGCATTATCAAGGATGCCAGTACCATTCTTAAAGATACCAATTACCTTTAATGTCTTTGTTCCGCTGACAGCAAGACTAAAGTCACCACCATCTACCGCCATGGCAGTAAGGTCATCATACCAATTACCACCATAAATCTTCTGCTTAATTGTACCATATGTACCCATATCATTACAATTAGCAGTAGTGTATGAAGCAAGAGCAGAACCAGACAGGTTTGAAGTAGCCGCACCAGATGAAGTCAGTGAAAGCTCGACATTACCAGCAAATTGGAATCTTGGAATGTCAACAATCAGCTCGCCAACTTGTGAACTAGTAGAAATCTGTTCAACATTAGTACCACCAGCAAATAACGGATAAGTCATTACAAGGTGTACTTCTGATGGAATGATTGCAGAAGGTACTACAAACTCTTGGATACCACTATCGTTAGCGTTGTATCTAACGCAATAAGTCTCACCCTCTGTAACATCTGCTACCGTAGCAGTCTGTCCACTAAATGTCAGCGGCGCCCAATTCTCTTGACCAGCCAGAGTATACCAACCTACTGTACCAGCAGAACCGAAAGCAACTGGCGTTCCTTGTACAGCAAGTGTACCACTACCAGCAGTTACAGTTTCAGTAACCAGAGAACTACCACCAATAACTACTTGACCACCAACATTCAGCGCAAGATATTGCAGATTGAACAGCGCGTCAGTAATATTAGCTTCAAGAATAGAATCGTGGAAGTATCTACCTAACAGCGGGTTAGATAATCCACCTCTAATATCTTCAGCGGTTACTGAAATGGAAATTCCAGATTCTTGGAGCGTCTTGGAAGTAAAAATCTTTGTCGGCTGTGTACTTGACTGCGTGAAGGCTTCAATAGTACCTACACCAGCAAGAATATAATTGCTCATATATTTTTCCTCCTTTATAAACTATATACTTGTAACTTTCTTTACTAAGTCTTGTGCATCAGTAAAGATTTCTGAATACTTATCTTTCTTTGTCTTATAGACCCAATGGCTTAAATTAAATCCTTTAGTATCACCTTGTGCTAAATTAACTATCAACTTATTAACTTGATACTCTAACTTATTAACACTGGATTCAAATAACGCATCAAATAACCGCAACGGCAACTGATACAAATCTTCAAGTTTATAACTCGAACTTACAACCACCGCCACCATTCTATCTTCTAACGTCGGTATAACAACATCTTTATTCTTAAGAGCATAATATTCTTCAACAATACGCCTAAAATCATCGCTCATCTCCATATCATCATAATTATATATGTTCTGAAAAAGAATAATGTCTCTTAGGTCGCTAAATTGCACATCGTCAATCTCAATTATATCATCGTTTGAATATATTTGTAACCAAGTGCGATTGCCCTTAATCCTAAACCCTATATTCCAACCATTAATCATAATCTGCGATTCGTCTTTACGAATCTGTTGTGTTAAAAGTTCATTGGGTAGAAATGAAGTATTCCTTAATTTTTCATCGTATCTTGCCCCCAAACATAATGCCATGACAGTTAAAAAATCTTCCAACATTTCTTCCATATCATGCATCATCAAAATTAAAAATCTTAAATAGGTCATTTGTATAATCTCTATGTTTGGGATTTTATTTTTTTCAATTTTCAATACATTCTGTGCATCACGAAATTGATAGAAATCTTTTACCAATATTGGCTTTATCTGTAATCCACAATAAGGTACTGGTTTGCCAAATGCAACATACGACTCTATATATTCTTTTATCTTATCCACTAACAACCACCACCATCTGTATCAGAAATTTGAGTTGCCATAATAATGGACAGCCCTGTAAATGTATAGTTGTTACCTATGCCTATTCTAGAACGGCATAGTGTGGTTAAATCATTATCGTATTGTAAATAACCTACGCCAGCAACATCTTCCCCGTTTAACGTCTTCATAATCTCCATTTCTATAACATCGCCACGATTGCATGTGATACCATTATATCGCACTAATGGGATTTTAGAACCAAATAAAATATCAAATGCGTATGCCACCGTCGCTATATTGCGATTAATTGGGTCAGTAACATATCTATATAATTTCAATATGGTTCTATTATTCGTTTCTTCGTTTGGTTGCACGTTGGTTAGAAATATATGATAATTTTCCATGTCGTCTTGACCGTCCCATATCAACGCCCGCTTTTGTGCGATTGTAAGATTAGGTTGGTCAAGCGCATCAATCGTATTGTAATATATTAATTTACAAAAGTTGTCATTTTCTAATAAAGCCATTACAATTTTGAAAGGAATGTATGGCATAGAAAGAAACTTGTTATTCGTTGCTTGCATAATCTATACCACCCCCTAATTAAAATAATGGCTTTAGCATAACGTCTATCGTTTTGGTCGCAACCCCCGCAGAAAATGTAAGTGTCAAGGGGTCGTTTGTTAATTTAAGAACGGACAAAGTAAAGGCATGTCCGTCTTGAGATAACGCGAAATAATCTGTAGTCAACCCAGAGTATCCCCACGTAATTTCGTCGTCTTGTCTTACACCATTTTGATACAAATATGCTGTAAATGTCATTGGTTGTTTCTGCCTTACTTCATCAAAGCTTGGCTCAATAACCACATCATAAATATCAACTACATTATCAACAATCTCAATTTCACATGTAGCGAAAACATTTTGATTGCCGCTCAATGTTGCGGTGATAACAGCAACGTCACCAACACTGCCAGTTAATTCATAATCCCCATTGTCATTAATTGTAACATACTCATTGCCGCTCCATATAATACCCCTATCTACAACTTCGCCATTAAATTCAACAGTTGCACTTACTTGTCCAGTAAATCCACTAACTTGTTGAGAAAAATCGGGTTGTATTTCAATAGTATATATATAGTCTGTAGCATTAGCAATATTATTTACTAAATCATCCGATGGTTGAATAGTATCTAAATACATATCAATATACAACAGAGTAGAATGTTCTGTGCCCACATCATTGTTTAGCATTGTTTGATACGCCGATATTTTATATGGCTGACCATTAAAAATAAATCTCTGATTCTTTCTAATGGCTCGTGTAAGTTCGTTGCCCTGTACAATAACAAAGATATGCCCATTTGCGACTATAATATCTTTATCTTTCGATGGTTGTGGAGTTGATAACTCATAATCAATTGCACACCATTGCTGGTGAACAAACCCATTGTTAGGGTCAACCCACTTCATTATATTATTACACCTACGCACTTCAATAGAATTAATTGGACTCTCAAACTCATTAGTATTAATGCAAATCCAATAATCCTTTTCAGTTCTGTACATAAGACCAAGGGGAACATCTAAGGATATATCCTTATGTGAAAATACCTTAAAGTCATCGCCCTTCTTAAACCCTGTCCCAATATCAATGGCGGTATCTACGCTAATATCGGTCAATGTATATGTATCACTGCCGATTTCGCTTTGTTGATAAATAGCATAACTAGTTTGGGTGGAATTTTCCCACCTGTCATTGATTAATGCTTGTAATTGATTAATGTAGTGATTGTGGGGAGTTGTGCTTAAACTACGCATACTTTCATACATAGGTAAGTCCAAAGCGCACACCCCCTTTACGTTTCTTCATATAGCTTAGCCGAACAATCTAAAATGACACTACGAATATCTTTCTTTGTAGCAATATCTTCTGTTTGTTTTAACCCCTTGAGCATTGTCAATACAGACTGCTCAACGTCACTCAAATCATTTTCCTGTGACATACGAGCTATTAACTTAAAAAGATATCCCTTGTAACTATCTTCGCCAAAAGTATCATATATGGATAAGCATTTCCATACCGCGCCAGCATATCTATTAGACATTAAGCATCACCCCCAAAATATGGGAGCGAACCCCAATTAGCCCAAAGATAGTTTGTAGTGCTTTGCTTTACTCTTGTATAAAGCATAGTAAGATATTCTTGTCGTGGTTTCAAATTTTGACCAGTTGCAAGGCGTTTGAACTCTCTGTCTTGTAACGTTTCCTTGAACTCAAGCACATCATTAATATTAGACTCATACCAAGATATCACAGTATAATCTGCAAGTATATCCATCTCTAAATCAGTTAAATCAGAATTAAATGATTCTGTGTCTACATCATAAGATAAATCTTGCAAACATTCAACGAACCTTGGAACGCCTTTAATCAAATATGCTTGTAAAACGCTATTGAAAGTATCTTCGTCACTTGCATACAACGTGTCTAAACTATAATCACGCATAACAACCAAAGCTTTATCAATTATATTATTAAAAGGAGTAGACATAATTTATATTCCTCCTTTTGTATAATTATTCTTCAAGCGCTTCTAAATCTTCCGCACTCATTATCTTAATATCTTCTGCGATTTTAGCGATATCATATCCTAATGTGGTCTTGATACGCTCTAACTTGTTAGCTTCAATATGCTCGCCGTTATTATAAAGCTGGGCGATTTCCCTTATAGTGCTTTCAAGCAGTGGTTTACTCATACCACAAAGTAAATCAACATCAACATCATCTCTAAGATAAACAAGCTTATCCATGGCTTCTTTTGTGTAAACTTGCTCTTCGTTTTCATAAAGATTTTGTTCGTCGCAGAACTCTTTATCAGCCACATAAATCAAACCAGACTCCATGGTTTTAGGATACGAAGAAATCACATCAAGCAAATCGTCTTGTCTGATATAAATAACTTGCCCATACTCCTTAAACTCAAAGATTCTACCTTGTCCATTCGGCAATGTAGAAACATTGACAGGATTGTGAGCAATATTAATGCACTTTATTTTAGCATTTGCTCTTCTATCACTCTGCACAACAACTTGTGGTGGCTGGTTAACTTGCTCTTTAAGCTGTGCAATTAATTCCATTGCATCTTGGAGTGCGCTTTGCGTTTCTTGAAGTGTGTTTTTAGTTTCTTTAAGTTCACTTTCAATTTGTGCCTTTGTAGGCGACTTTGCGTTATTAGCCATTATTCCATTATCTCCTTTCAATCATATAAAGGGGTTGGACATACAACCCCTTTACATTAATTTTATACAATATCAAGCTACGCTTAACCTTCAAGGTCTTTAACAATACCGCAAACGGCATTAGTAACAACTTGACAATCCCAAGCCTTATTCAGAGTTGAAAGCTGGAGCAGATTAGCATTATCATAGATGGCATCAGTATGAGACATCATTTCTCCACCAACACCAATCTTAACAATCTTATCTGCCGCTGGTGAAACAACCCAAATCTTAGTGTCGTCCAGCTTCAGTGCATAAGGAGTAGCAACATTATAAGGGTTAGCTACTTGCTCAAGCGGCAGTACATCGTAACGATACGATAGCTTACTTAATCTTTTAATCTTTCTAAAATTAAATCACGTCGCTTATCAGAAATTCTATCTTGTGAACGCAACGAATTGATAAATTCCACAAATTGAGCTTTGGTATTATTACCTTTACCATATAGTTTATGAAACTCATTGTGAATACTTTTGTTTAAAGTTATACCATTCTTAATGTTAGTTCTATTTTTAACATCCCAATTATAACCATTGATGTGGTGAACAACAATATCTCCACGCGACTTCTTTCCCGTAATTTGACAAGTGTAATCATCTCTTGCAAAGCATTCTGTTACAAATTGCTTATACAATGGGTTTCTAAACCTATGATTGACATCACGTCTGTCTTCTTCTGACAAGTTTGGATTATAAAAATAATTTTTCTCACCTTGTAAATTACGATAACCACACTTTTTACAATGATTACCTAAAAGAACTCGTTCTGGCGTTGTTTTCCATAAATCGCCACAAGAGCATCTAAACAATATCTTTGTAGTATTGCCCTTATATTGTTCTAACGGAATAACATCAATGTTCTTATCTTTTAATTTTTGTAAAAACTCATCATGTGTACGCAAAAGTCTATCGTGCTTGTGTTCGCTAATGCACTTCTTACAGCAACAATGACCTTTTAACAATCTTTTAGGAGTCGAATAACATAACTCGTTATGTTTAATGCACATACATTTGATAACCGTATACGCATTCATATAACTTTCAAGTGGTATAATATTTGATTGTATATTTTTTAACTTAGCAACAAATTCTTCGTTTGTTAGTTTTCGCGGCATTAAACCACCTCGCTATATATTAATAAAGCGTTGTAATTTAATACTAGAAAGATTAAATAAGTATTAAGTAATTTATCTTGTTCACTATGAAACGCAACCTTCATAGCGGTCTTACCATCACTGGCAGACTCCTTACGCTTTCACGTAAGTCCAGACTATATGTTCATCTGATACCACAAATATCAGAGAGGGATTTTTCGCGCACCATTAGCTTGTGCGCTAACTCCGACACAATCGGATAGTCGTTGAGGGTGTTTCTTATCTATACATAGACTTAGAACTTTCCCTGCTGAACGTCCATTGTAAACAGCGTTTAGGATTTAACCTTGCGCCATACCCATCTCTTTTTTCTGCTTTCGCAACCACACAGCGTATCGTTTCCAATTACTGTTTGGGTGTACATGGGTCTTTAGGATTTACCAGCATTTAACCCCTAGTACGTACACGTCACCGTATACGCATGGTTTATCTTTATTTATGCAACTTTGCTTAAATAAATTTTTCCATTGAATGTCTGTAAATGACCGAGCTTTACATACTCATCATCCAGCAGATATCTATAATTAGCATTAGTAGGCAGTACAGCCTTCAGAGCTACAGGCGTACCAATGATAACAGCCTTTCTGCCTTGGTTATAAGCAGTAACCTTTTCGCACAGAGAAATCAGAGCGTTCTCGCTGTAATTAGCAACAGCCAGATTACCAGACAGATTTCCAGTAGCAGTAGCAAAAGCATCATAAGCATCGAACATCATAGCAGTCTCAATGCTTCTTACAGCCTTCATTACTTCCTTAGCAATCTTTACACGACCAGTCAGAATCTCAAACAGGTCAGTACCTACAGTAACTTGTCTATTAATAGGAGCAAGAGTTACAGTAGTCTTAAACAGCTTTTGCAGATTAGTGCTTCTCTTTCTGTAACCAGCCTTAGTAACATTATACAGAGCGTTGTTCTCAATATCAAAGCTCATTGAATCTCCAAGGTCAGCGAATCTGAAATCAGCAAAGTATCTCAGAGAACCAGTCATGAGTGTTTCTGGCAGAAGCATATCAATCATAAAATCTCTGATATCATCAGCCATTTTCATTACACTTGGGTGAGCGGCGAATCTCTGTAACGAGCCGTCAAAATTATCATCTGGATTCATGCCAGTTCTACGATAAAGTTCTTGTGTGAATTCCTTATTAATTGCCTCTTCCATTACGTCTTTCGGAGTGGAAGAAAATTGCTTACCAACAACTCCCCTTTCAGCAAGGCAGTGTTCGCCATATTGCTTCATAGCATCATACAGGTCTTTTGAATTCTCAGCGAACTTCTTAATTCTTGTATATTCTACCATTACGTATATATCTCCTTTCGTATATTGTGTATTTTAATTATGCTTGCACGCATACGCATCTGAACATTTTAACTTGTTCCATGCCAATTCCAGCCGTTGGGAACGGCGCAGTTCCAACATACTCAATCTTAAATGCAGTAGAACCAGAAGTAGCGCCAGTAGCCGCGGCTACTCTCGTGAATGTAGTTTGACCAGCCTTAGACTCAAGGATGTCTCCAGCAACAGCACTAGCGGCAGTGTTATCTACACAATCAACAGTAATGTCAATTTCATCGCCTACTTGCGGTTTGAAACAATCGAACGGTCTGTTAGCAAGATTTGTATAATCTCTAGGGTCTTCACTCAGTCCAGCAAAGAACTTGGTACCAACCGCAGTTAAATGCTCAGACGGATTATAAGCAATCCACAGTCCACCAAGCGCACCGCTCGCTGGTGCAGTTGCAGTCCAAACTTCGTTGCCCTGTACGCCAGAAGCCGCAAGTGCGACTAAGCCACCACCAGCAACATCAACTTGAGCTTGTGCAGTTCTATTCAGAGCGTCAATATTTGTAGCTTGAATTCTTGATTCAACAATTACTCCATTAGCCATATTAATTTATTCCTCCTTTTTACTTATTCAGAATTCTTACGAACACATTAGTATCCATGTTTGACCTATCACTGAAATCAAATCCCATTCTAATATGCTCGTCCTTTTTTCTTGGGGTTTTCTTAACACCAAATTCGTATGCAAATGCTTGAGCCTTTACCTTAAATTGAGCAAGTTCATCATATTCACATTTCTCTGCTTCTACTTCAAGCTCTGCATATTTATCTTGCGGTAAGTCTTGTTTAACTTCTGCAAGAATTTGTTGTGTAGCAAATGCTGTCTTCTCTTTGAGTGTATCAACTCTAAACTTTCTTAATTCTGCGAGTTCACACGCAATGCTATAGCACTCATTCATAACAATATTTAATTTTTCATCATCTGATAAGCCAAGCTTTCTTGCTTCATCTCTCTGCTCGTCGGTTTCAGCTTTGAGCATTTCAAGCATAGCGCCCGCATAAGCATTAACGTCTAAAGACATCTTTCCATTACACATATCTTCTTCCGTATCGGAATATGTGTCCTGTTCTTCAAACTCTTCAGCATTTTCGTCACTGCCCTCTGGGTCTTTGTCGTCTGGCTCATCATTTTCATCGGCTACATCAACTTCCTTATCATCATCAACAAAAGTTTCGTCAGCTTGCATTTCATCTTCTTCCATTTCTTCTGGTTCGGATTCAAGTTGCTCTTCCATCACTTCGTCTTGACTTTCCATAATTTCTTCTGACATACCCTTTGTCTTATTTTCAGCCATATTTTTGTCGTCACCACCTTCATCATCAAGATTAAATTTCTTATATAACTTTTCAATTTTACTAATAACCGCAGTTTCATTTTCTTGTTTAGCATAAGCTAAAGCGGAAGAAAGAGCATAGCGATTATAGTAAAAGGTGTCGCCAACTAATTGCATAAGTGGATATTTTAAATGTTCACTAGGAGCATCTTGCCAGCCTTCTTCAACTAAAGCGTATACAGACTTTACAAGCGTAGCTTTATTAATCGCCTTCATAATCTTATTGCGCATAGCTGTTTTATCCACATCGCCCCACGGCGTTTCTTTTAATTCAGTCTTGTTAATTTTATAAGTTATCTCTGCCATTTTATCCATACGTTCATTTGCAAACCTTTCAATGCCGAATTGGTTAGATTCTTTATCATACTCGTTTTTAATTTCAGCAAAAGATAACACCTTTGCTTCACTACCACGAATAGCTGGCTTTACGCCTAATAACGTGCATCCCAAAATGGAAAACACATTGATAAAGCCACTCTTACCCATTTCTGGCTCTTGAAAGTCAAGCATGTCTATTTCCATTGATACATCGGTCTTGCCACCTTTGCGCTTGAAAATCTCCATAGCATTGTTGAAATATCGTTTCCATATTTTTCCCTTTGCGCGAATAAATAACTCTGGATTGCCATCATATTCTTTTTCAACAATCTCTGGCTCTTCTTCAACGAAAAATCCGACAGCTTGTTCGTTGTCTTCGTGTCCCATAAAGTCTGTATCTAACACATCAAACGCCGCTAAAATAGGCTTACCTTTAATGCTGGTCGCCGCGCTTTTGATTGCAGAACGCGAAATAGGCATTTCATGCGAATTATCCCCAGAACGACAAACATCGAACTCCAGTGTAGCAAATTGAGAATTTGAATTTTCTTCAACAACCTTAAAATTATCAATTTCAAAATTACATCGCTTTGATTGCATCGCTTTCCTCCTTTCTTAAAGATTTATGTTTAATAATAAACATATATTTTCAAACTTGCCAGTTTTAACAAAGTAAAATATCGTGCCATCACTATATAATGGATATACGCCATTCTCCATTAACTTATGCACAATCTTCATATCATGTGTAGCATAATATTTTGTCTTGTCTTTTGGCACTTGTTTGCATAACATTATTCAACACCCCTTACGGTGTTTGAGTCTGCAAGTGGGAAGAAAGTAGGAAAATCTTTATCAAAAGCTTTATAATCCTCCCCGTATTGTTCTGCCTTATCTTTTATAAGTAACATTTGCGCAAATTGCTCATTGACCATTAATAAAATTTTGTCTAATTCAACGACGACTAAAAAATCACCATTGTCATTAGCGACTTGTCTCACAGCCATTACCTCATTTTGGAAAGTAAGTGTCTTAGCCAACATTTGCTCCATCATATCTTGTAATCCTGTATAGGATACATCTCCCGCTGGTGTTGCGGGATAATATGCAACAATATTAAAATTTTCAAGACACCTTTCGTTAATAAGGTCTGCAACATGTGGATACCAATGAGCTATATGCTCATGTATTAATTTACTAGCATTTTGGCATACATAAGTTACACCAAGAATGGAAACTGCGGCATCCCAATAGCGATTAAGTTCAAAACATTTCCCATTTAATTCATATATTGCATTAATCGTGCTTTCGCTTACATTCATAAATCATCACCACCTTATATATATTGCCATTTATAACCGCCCGCTGTTCGTTGCTTATTACGACAACAAGCAGAAATGTGCTCATGTGCCACTCCAGTAACTTTTTCAGCTACCCTCATAGATTGGTACTCACCAACAATATCACCAGTTGTAATATCAATAGCCATAACACGATGTCCCTGTTTCATAGATATAGTATTTTTTGTATCTAAGGAATGAGTTTTACCATACATTCCATTTTTTTCGCCACTTTGCGATATGGACATTTTTAACTTAGTTGCCTTACTGTGATGTTTACCATACATAGGATTCCCATTCCCGCGACGAGACATAGATAAATTTAGTCTTTGTTGTTCATCCATACGACGTTGATAATTATAATTTTTATCTCCTTTATGAGCGTTAGACATTTTTGTTCTAGTTTCTTCACTCACCTCTTTACCAACTTCTCCACCAGACGTTAAGTTATATCCTTTATCTTGATTCATTAAGTCCCAATAACCAACAAATAACTTTTCGGCTAATTGTGCTTGTTCTTTGGTTAATCCTTCAAGCAATATTTCGTGCTTGAAGTTATCCCAACCGTATTTTTTAATAGCATTACTAAAATGTTGATTATGCACATAACCCCTTCCGTTATGCCAACGCCTTTTGGGCATTAAATGTGTTATCCCAACATACATTTTACCATTTGGTGAAGTATGACGATACACTATATACTCTCCCATTACGCTTCGTCCTCTACATCTTTTTCCACTGATTCAATAATCTGCGTTTCACCCAGACGTTTTAATATTACACTCGTTTTCTCAATTAACTCAAGGTCATCTTGCATAGCGTCTAAATCATTCTGTTGAACAAGTCCATTTGTTAAATCACAAAGCGTATCAAGAACGTCTGTATAACATAATTGTAATTTTTCCATATTCGTCATAATCTTACGTCCTCTTTCCTGTCGCCCGTTTGTCATAGTCTCTACTATCGGTAGCCACCCTACGCTTTCTTGGACGACCACCTTGAGAATTAACTGTACTACTTGCAGTATGAATTGATAACAACATACCAAGCTTATCTGTTAATGTACCATTCTTACCTTCATCTAGCGCTTGTTCAAATAAGTGTGGTGGATATCCATAAGCTTGCGCCCAAGCGCCCTCACTCAATATGATACCCCTATCGGCAAGTTCAAGCATTTTGTCACGTCTATGTTCTTTATCAAACCAATATTCTAACCCATCAAAATGGAAATAGAACTTATACTTCTTGGTTTTCTTATTAACAAAGAAATTCAAGAAATTCGTGAATTGATAATAAAGCTTCTTAACTTCACCAGCGTCGGTTGTAATCTGCGCTATCAATTCTGCTTCAGAACATTTATCTGTAGTATATATTACTCTGGTTGCGCTTGCGCCTAATGCAGATGTGTTAAGATTATGATTCGTATACATTGACTCATTGTAATCTTGGAATTGATAGAACTTGTTATTTTCTGTTGGCAGACTTCCGACTTTTATATTTTTACTCAATCCGCTTTGTACAAGATTCAATAATTGACCAAGTAACTTAGGGTCAATAGAAAAATCATTAGGTTGTTTTGAATCCTTTTTCATCATCATCTGACCAACCAAAATACCATACGCACTAGCAAAATCCTTATCATATTGTAGCTTTTGCACCTCTGCATCTAATACAGTATTCCGCATAAGATTTGCCAAGGGTGGTACAGTAGCAAATGTACTTGTGTCTGCCTTAAAACACCAAGCGCCTTTGTCTGGCGATGTCTGCGTCCAATATGACCACGTTCCAGTACGACTATTAAATTGATTCGACGGAATATAATTATCTGTATTTTTGCTCTTAAATAAGTCGTCAAAATATTCGCCAAATATCGGCGCATACAAATCAATATCTACCATGCCACTTAATAAGAATGATAAATCAATATCAAATAATATTCCGCTTTCCCAATAGCCAGTAATTTTACAATACTTCTGTGGTAGCATTTGCAAAGCATACTTTTGAACACCGTTTTTCTTAGCGCTCTCTCGATACCAACAATAATACACACCGCTACGCAACACATTCTTCACAACATCTCTAAAAATGTGTTGATAATCAAAATTAAATAAAAACTTATTTACTCTTGCTTTATCTTCTTTATATTCAGTCGAATTGTAATCTTTACCGCCTGCGTTTTGGCAAACTGGATTTAAGTCAAAAGCAAGTATGTTAGCTTTATAGTTAGCCACTTTCTCATATATAGTGTCAAAATATTCCATATATTGACTAAATGAGCGCAATACATCTTCATTATCAACAGCGTTTGACAATGCCTTGATAATCTTTTTATACGTCGGTACTTTCGCATCATTATTTAAGTTTTCAAGGTTTTGATTTAATATTTCTGGTGTATATACGCCGCCACCATATAGCCACGGATATCCTTTGTATAATCCATCAGCAAATTGTAAAACGTCCCAGACGTTTTCTCTTGAAATCAGAGGTTCACCCTGTTTAGTTTCTTCTGTCAAAAGGCATCCTCCTTTCTTTCAGTATTATTTTATATATTATGTATCTGCCCACAACTTCCATTCAGAAACATCCCACTCTGGTTGTTGTTGAGCCTTTATCATTGCTAACTCTTTAAGGTGGAAGAAATAGTTTGCATATTCACACGCAACAATCCTGTCCCTTTTATTACGACCAGCTACAACGAGTGAAATAAATCCTTTCTTAATGACTTGTTGTAGCTTAATCGCTTCATCAATAATCATAATGTCTATTTGTACATGCCCTAATAATTTACGCATCTTTTGGTTAGGACTTAGAGTATTATAAACACCCTTTTCAATCATATCTTCCTTTGCAGTCATTTCATCGACAGGAAATCTTATGATATGGTGCTGTAATGCAGATTTCATAGCAAGATGATAATTATTATTACGTTCATCAGTACCAATAACTGGTATAACAACCTTTAACGCATTAGTATCCACTGTACGAGAACGTAAATTATCTGCTTTTGATTTATCACAAAAGAAATTAACTATGTCATCATCATCATATATACCCAATCCACTCATTTGTATACCAAGTTCTTCATGAAAATATGATTTAGATAAATCTTGCCATCTATCCTCCCCTCCGTTGCGCAAATCGCATAAAATCGCATCTACATCATAATAAAAGAACAACTCTCTTATCCTTAATAAAGACTCATCCTTTTCACTACCAGCATATGTTTCCATATAATCACAATTGCGCAAGTATCTGGTTTTGTTTTCGTTTGGATACCCACTCATACAACCAATAACCGTATTATCAGCAGTTGCATTGGCGTTGACCGTATCCGTAAAGGCAAAGTCGATATATAAAACCCGTAATTCATCTTCCTCTTTTTCTCTAAACCAAGGGAACTCACCGCGACCATACTCTGTAATATACTCTTCCGTAGTAGGCGGCACAAACGCGTGCTTAATAATCCTATTAGAGTTAAACATCTGCAACGTATAAAAACTACCTTCGATTTCGCCTTGTGGCTCATTAAGATACTCCATACGTATTTCGATATCACTAGATTCACGCTTAGCTATATCATAATCTTCTTGCGTCATAAATTTGTGATATATCGCAGTCAAAACATCTCCAGCAAATACATTATATACTAATCGTTTGCTTGCAAAGAAGTTATTAACACATACCTTCCATGCGTTCCAAAACCATTCATGCTTATACCTTGTGGAAGTAAGATAAATAATCTGAGCTTGCTCAACCAATCTTGGGTCTTTAGCATATTCTGGTTTTAACCTATACGAAGGCACTCTTGCATGTCGCATAGGTAAGAATACAGAATCAACCATGTTCTTTTTCAACAATCTACACTCTTCAAATATAAGTGTATTAGCTCTTTCACCTCTACTTGAATCCGTTTCTGGCAAAATCAATATCCATGAGCCATTAAATGAAAAGTCAACACGAATTTCTTCCGTATCATACTTAAACTTAATCAATCCTTGCTCTTTCATCCATTTCAATTTCGGTGAAAATCTATCACATAGCTCATCTTCCATTTTGTTTTTAACCATTTTTTTAGCTGTCTTTATTGTAGTAGCAGTTAAGACAACTTCCGAATGTGGATATAGTAAACATTTTATAAAACCACCTAGCGCGGCGAGAAATGTTTTAGATAAACCACGACCACACATCATATAAAATACATTACTAATACCCATAAGGTATATCATAATCTCTTGGAATGGTTTTAAGCTAATGCCTAGTTCATATTTAGCATATATATTCCAATTGCGTCTGTAAAATGTACACCAATTTCTTACTTGACGCTTACGCTCATCTGGGGTGAGTTTACGCTTACGCTTCATGCGTTTTTTTCTTTCAAATATCAGTTCTTCTAATGTCACGCAGAATCAACCCCTTGCTCTGTGTATTCCGCTATTTCATCTCGCGTATCTTTCAAAGTGTACTCTTTTGAACCAAGCAATAAATTATACAGGGGGCGTTTGATATGGTCTTCCCAATAAGCACCAATCCCCATAAAATCTTTATACTTCTCTAAATCTCTATAATGAAACGCTGGCTCTTCTTCTTCCATATAAGCAATCTGCGATTCAATAATCTTCTCTGCCATACTTAAATCGCGACTGTTCTTAAATTCATCAATCTCAAGCGTTTTCATTAATTGAATTAATTGCTTTTGCTCTTCTTTTGTGTCCAACCCTTCTTCGTCTTTTTTACGTATAGCAAGTTCGACAAGGCACAATCTTCTATACAATGTTTCTTGCGAAGGCGTTAATTCACCTAAGCCTTCTGTATAGTATTCATAACGATATTCAAGAAATTGATAATCTTCAACTTCATGATATCCCCAATCTAATCTAAACTGCTCCGCTTGCGCCCTTATAGACTCTTCATGCTTTTGTATATTTTTAATATCTCCAAAAGAAACGTCGGTATCAGCAAACTCTTCCCAATGGTCTGAATTTTTACGATTTGTATTCATTACTTGCAAATAATTACCTACATAATTAAAAGCACTACCTATCTTATCCTTTTCTGCAATTTTACGCTCCAACGCTTCAAATGCCTTTCTTGTAAAAGGTATGTTTATGTTAGCACATGATAACCATAATGCACTCTCTAAATTACCATACTTTTTTATATATCTATGCACCATTCTATTGCAACAATCTTTACAGTATGGTAAAACTTTATTATAATGGAGTGGATTTGGAGATTTATAAAACTTATCTATAGTATATGGTCTACCACAACCTATACAATACGATTCCGTTATAGGCATTGCTTTAGCCATAACCTTCACCCCTTTCCGTTTAATCCTTTATCTCATATATTATTTCAAATACACACTGTCAATGTGTGCATTTGGAGTAATATACAATTACTGTATATGATTTACTCTTTTTATCAGATATTCATCAATATCATCTTCCACTCTTTTCATTTCTCCAGTATTATTATCTGTACGCAAATGATTTATAATATCTCTTAAAGCCTTTAACTCAATTTCATTGTCTTTGCTTAACATATGCAAAGACAACTCCAAGCCATCCAATCGTTCTTTGTCTTTCGCCAAACATTTGTCATAATGGTCGAACTTAGCTTCTATATCTTCATAAGGTTTATTTAACGCTCTTTTAGCTTCTACAATAACCTTCCAAGCCGAACCAATAGCAATAATAACGCCAGCAACCGACACGATTGATGCCCACGATAATGTAACTACCATCGACAACCCCCTTCTTGTATTATATTTTTAGTCGTGTTGCCCCTTATATCATTTTATATCGTTTTATCTCATAAAGCAGAAAACGCCATGCGTTGTTATCGCATGACGTAATCAGAAATCTTTTCCACACGTGGTGAATAGATTGGTTGCGGGTGTTGGATTTGCACCAACGACTTCAAGCTTATGAGGCTTGATTCCTAACTACTGGATGAACCCGCCTTATTAAATTATATTGGTGTCCGTGGAGCGATTTGAACGCTCAATCCATTAAGGCATCCGAGCTTAAATCGGATGTGTATGCCAATTCCACCACACGGACATAGTTTTGTTTAATAGTCAACCTTTTTCATAACATGGTACGCATACCATTGGCATAGGCGTGTTACGCTTATGGTAGTTGATTGGGATACGTTTACTATCCACACAAAATAATTAAGATATAAGTGCCTTACTTATACAAATAGTTTGCAACCTACTTATTAAGTGCTTCGGCGCTCTTTTCCACCACCCTACTGCGCATATAGGAACTTGGCACAATCTGTTGGGACTCGAACCCACATCTTCCAGTTTTGGAGACTGGCGCTCTACCAATTAAGCTAAGACTGTATATATGATGGCTGTTTCCCTACCATGGTTAGGCGTGAACCATAATCTACTTATCAACTATCAGTACATGTGCTGACTTTCGACTGAGCTACCTCATATGAGAAAAACATTTAATCACCGACTCTTTGGCGCTTCATCTAGGACTCGAACCTAGGACAAATCGATTAACAGCCGATTGCTCTACCAACTGAGCTAATAAAGCATAAATATAACGAAGGCTAAAAGTCGCATCGATGGCAACGCGTATATTTACCTATGCTTACAGAAATACGTCTGTGGGTTTGCCAGCCCCTCTCCTTTTATACCTTCTAGCCTTTAGACACACTCTACATCGGCTGTGTACTTGCCACCGCTTGACGCTTAACGTAGTCACCACGGAGAGTTTTACGGGCGGGAAAGACTAAACCGAATACCCTAATAGACCCACAACTATTTAATGGCTACGGCGGCAAGACTTGAACTTGCGTATGCTGGAATCAAAATCCAGTGTGTTTACCAAACTTCACCACGCCGCAACAATATTAGATAACTAAATATTACTAATAAAGCATTGTTCGCCAGACCTTCGCCTTGCCAATCATTATCCATGTCATATTCGTTCAATGGGGACAACTAACGTATGCTACAGGGAGCTACCCGATAGCAATTAGCCACCGCTTTCGCCTAGTATATTTAACACAGGTGTCGCCTATACCGCCCATGCAAGACTTTGTTTCCTTGCAACTTTCAGAGAACTTTCACTAATGTTATATTGTGTACCCTTGTATCTGAACACTTTTATAAAACCTTTCTCATACTTTGGTCGCGCTTTCTCCTACTTGTACCGTCAACTGGTGTTATACACATATTTCTATGCTTCACCGCGAATCGAGTTGTTTGGCATTACCAACAGTGGCTATTGTCGCCACAACAATAGTATATTGGCTTATTCTCCACTGGAGCGTCTATTACCTCGACCACCAGACCGTAACTTTGACATTCACAACAATCAGTACAACGATTTGAACTTGATAATTTTTACCTCCGCGCCCAACCTCACGAATCGGACGCACGACCCACTCACAAGTATCCTTGCTTTGCGCTTCGCTTCATACATCGCTTCTCAGCAGTTTGCTAAACTTCTTCACTGAGTTGGCTCAAATACTTTATTAGGAATATTTAGTTATCAATGTTCGTTATAAACAATCGTGACCTACCACGACGTTAGTTCGTCTTTATTTCTCGCAACTTGCAACATCTAACTTGTTGCGGTAGGATTGATAATTGTTCATAATATGTGGTTGGAAAGGGATACGTGAGATAAGCCCCATCGCTCCTTATCTCAACCTTGCAAGCATATTATAACACGTATAGGGGATAATGTCAATCCCCTATACAACATTTTTTTATAATGTTAATTTATATGTGCATACATCTGCCCCATCATAAACTTGCATAACTTGATAAGGTTGTGTATGCAATCTACATCTGACCGCATAAGAATCGCTACCCATGACAGAGCCATTAACAACAACGTCGGTGCCATTATCATCGTTTACTTCAAGGTGATGAAAATGTCCAAATATAATGGTGTCTGGAACATAACCAAGCAAGTTAATAGCCTTCTCTCTGGCGAATGAAACACTAGATTTATCACCATGCTCAAGAAACACTTTGCGCTCTCCGATATTATACGCAATCCAATCTTCTGCACCATTTATTAACATACGAATATTAGGCAATCGCATCTTAATATATTCAAATATAATGCGCTCAAAATTTTCTTGATTTAGACTTTCTTTTCTATTTGGCGTGACACGAGAATGATTCCCTTGCACACACACCACTACTATACTAGGTACATGTTTAGAAAGCTCCGCTAAAAAGTTTGAAAGCAATTCAGCCACTTGCATTGTCTGAGCAATAATATCTTCTTCTTGCTCTACACGACTTGTAAGGTGTATATTTCCACATACTAAGTCACCAGCCAAATTAACATACAACTCCTTAACATGATGAATGGTGCAATACTTAATCGTCTTATCCAATAACGTATTCATACGTTCTTTACAAACATCTGTATTATAAAAATTAATTGCATTATCTATGAGTGCGCCATAATGTAAATCACTTACAACCAACGAAGCTTTTACTCCGCTTGACCCAACTTCTTTTGAGCAAAACGATAAGTTTGGCATATCGCCAATAGCGTATTTCATTACGTCTATAAGATTTTCATATCTTGCTTCTTCTCTAAGTTCTTTGTTATACTCTCTACGAGCGTCTTGTAATCTTACGCGCTCTTTGTATTCTTCTTCCTTTTTCAATTGCAAGGTTTTAATCATGTCGTCTGTTAACTCATGCGCTGTTTTATCCATAAGATATTTAGCCACTTTATAACCACCGTAATCTGTCGTGGCAAATGCCTTACGTAAAGAATCTGGATGAATGTCCACGCCAATATAATCGCAAACCTCTTGCCACCCCATATCAAGAGTGCCATCGACCTTATCAATCAATGTGCGCAAGTTTTGTTCATAATTATTCATCACACTTATCCTCTTCTTCGGTAAGCTTGAGCACGATTTGTCTTCCAGCACAACGTTGTAAAATATCCATCAAGGGGGCTTCGATAACAATCATATTGTCGCCCTTACCTTTTTCAATATATACAACCAATTCATCTTGTTGGTTATAATCTAATCGTCCAATAATATCTACATTTGTAGAAACCGTATATTTATCTTTCGCCATTTTTAACTTCCTCCGCGAATTTCTCTAATGCCATGTCAAGATTACGCTCTTTATCTTGTGGGGTATATTTGAATAGTGCCTTTTCATTTTTAGTTAAAGCCCCTTTACGTTCGCGTTTTTTAGAGTCTTTATTGACCAACTTGCCATTAACATAATTAAGAAATTCTGCCGCTGGCTTAAATTTGACTGTATAATATGGTTCTATAAACACTCTCTCCACACTACCATCTGGTCTTGGAACTGTTTTATCGCGACCACCATTTTGTCTCACCGTAAAAACACCAATACGCTTTAACTTAACACTACCAGCAAACCTTAGTTCCTCTGACATTAATAAAAATAAATTATCATACACCTTACGCACAGTCTTTTCAGATAGCTTGGTTTTATTAGATAACCTTTTCATTAATTCAGTAAATCCTATAGCCCTACCCATTATAACAAATTCCCTTCTGTTTTTTCTCGAATTTCTTTAATAATCATAGGAGAAAATTTGAAGTCGGGCTTTTGATATGCTGGTTTTGGCGCAAGCGTTGTCATTTGATTAGTACGCGGGTCTTTCCACTCGCGTTCTGGTTGCGCCTTATGTGTAGATAAATAAAATCTACCTAATGTTGGCATCTTTGTTTCATATCCTTCTAACAATAATTTATATACTATATATCCATACGCTTTTATAATCGTATCTGCAACATTATAGGAGCAACCAACATATTGGGCAGTAAGCTTGATTGCTTCTTTTGCTGTTACTCTTGCCATTACATTTTCAACTCCTTTACTTCCTTTTTATATTCTTATCATTTTAAGCACAATTTATTTCATATCGCCAAATGGCTTTGTATCAAGGGTTTGATTCACATACTATATATTGTACGCGTGCATTATGTCAACTACAATTTCTGCTAAAAACCTGTAATAAACTATTAGGATTAATACTATAGAGCGTTTTTAACAATATCGCTTTATTCTTGTGTGTCTTAGAAAAGCTTTGATATGCTTGTGGTGTTAATCTAAAAGCTCTAACAACAAGCCAATTCATTAACCCTAAATATTCTTTAGAGATATAAATTTTACGTATATCGTCTATCATTTCATCAAAATCATTACGCAGTAAAAAGTATTCATCATCATCACTCATATACGAATTCAATAATTCTAACGAATATTTTTCTATTAACTTTTCCACTTTACGTGAAGTCCTACGTGATTCTTTTAATGTATATGATTGCAAGAAATAACTAATTGGCAACACACCTTTTTTTATGGGAGCTTTCTTAAACTTAATACAAGATAATTCGTTCATCGGACAAACTAATTTAGTGTTAATCTTATTGTCATCAAACCCTTTTCTAATATGCGACCAAAATATTGGATAACCATATTGGTCTATATCCATATCCTTTTTTATACGCTTAATTTCATCCGATATATTGATATCATATCTACGCTTTGCCGAATCAATACTAACTTGTGCCAATACGCTTAAAATACATACATAATCCTTATATTTTTCATCATCAAAATTATATGTATACGTCAAAGCCAACTGCGCCAAATTACTCGATTCCCCGATAGCAATCTGTGAATTAGCTAACTGATTATCTACATGCGCGTAATCCAACATAGAATTCGTATAACAATTCTTTTCTTGTGGTATATTATTTACTATCGTAGGATAGTGACGATAACAATACTTTGCATACTTCGCTATATCGCTTTGGTCTGTGCAATATATTGAATCACTATCAAAATCACAACCATTAGCCCTATCTTGCAAATCTGTATGTATACAATTTACTGCAATGCATTGCTCACCAATATCAAAATACTTATTAAGCAACTCGTTATCCACATTATATAAAGATAAGATATTATTTTTACCATTATGCGGGCTACGAAAACCAGCTAATTGAGTATGCGGTGAAAACCTTTTAGTATAACATTGGATAGCGTCTACTTGTTGCTTTAACGTATTGTCTTTTTCAACATCTTCTCCAACAGAATGTAATAACATAGCGTATGGCGAACCCACCATAACTAAATTGTCCCCACCCTGTATGACCTTGCCAGTCTTAAATTTGTTAATATAATTTTTTATAATTTTTTTTCTACGTTCTCTAAAATAGTCACATCTTACAAAGTCTGGGTTTTGTTCGCATAAAGCAACCAACACTTCAAAATCGTTTGCAAAATTAGCGTTGTCTCTAAGATATTGTATAAAAACTTCATCATCAGATTGTAATGAAACTATATAATCCTTACTAACCTTGATAACGTCGTCCATGATATCTATATCAAGCGAATTAATCATTTGATAAGACATACGTTGCACTTCGCCCAGCTTGCTTTTATGCGCCGTTTTCACAATACCAAACATATTGCCATTCATTTTAACGCGTTCACACCAATATTCATAAGTGATGCCAAATTTTAACCACTTCATAGCGTTATTGGTGGTTATCATTTGTATATCTCTGGCGTAGTGCTCATTGCCAAACATATCAATTACCTTAGCTTCATAATATTCATCGCCAAAATAATCTCTAAAAAAGCCTTGTATGTCTGTTTTAAACGCCGCAGTTTTGCACATGTGGTGTCTGAGTAATATATATCCATTCCCCCACGTAGGAAAAATACGCTTATCTATCAACGCTTGTCCATCAAACAATTCGTTTTTTACACGATAATCGTTAATCTGCCTTGCAAAGCATTGCTTTTGTTCGTTTGTCTCAATACTAACAACGTTTGTATTAAAAAAACTCTTTACATCATTTAGAACTAAGATATTCTTAGGATTGATATAAATCCTATCAACGACAGAACTTGCCACTAACGATACATAAGCACTTGCTTCAACTATAGGGGCGTTATTTTTAGGTATTTTTATTCCCATATAGATAAAATCATATGCTATATCATATAGTCTGTCTGATATAAACATACACGAACCCATTTTAGCCTTGCCTGTTGAACGATATAGCATTTTATAATGTATCGTTTCTTGGCTTTTTATATTTCCGTTTTTATCATGCGATGTATACGTAATATCAACACCGTCTTGATAAAATTGTTTGCGTATATCTTCCTTGCTCTTTTTTACATATAAATCTTTATTTGAATCAACAAAATCTAATAACTTGTTTAGACTTTCTAAGCGTTCCTTATCGCTTTCAGATTCACATTCTTGTGTCTGTAATTCAATACTATGTTCTATTTTTTTTCTGGTTTCTTTATAACTCTTAGCTCCAAGGTCAAAATTAATCCCAATAATGTCTCTCGTGCGCCCGTCTTTTGATACTTTTAATCCATGCTCAACCAAATAATAGCTAAGTAAATTATTGGTAAACATAGCATTGGTGTACGTTAGGTGGTTACGCAAACCGAGATTGTATTCATATAAAATGCCACAAGAAAAATTTTTAATTTTCAGTCCATATTTACTAAGCATCTATATTGTATGTTATCTTACCATATTTATCTAACTTCAACTCATTGTCGTATATTTCTTGGTCGTCTATTATTCTCTCTGTGTATTCATCATATGTTAAATCTTCATCATTCTCATACCTTAATCTCTCATGTACAGACCTTGAAATATGCAAATTGTCACACATTTCATTCCACATAATTATAATATAATAATATTTATTATCCTCCTTTCCAAATATTACCAATGTTATTATAACACTATATATAGATTATGTCAAGTAGTATGTACTAAATGATATAATAAATATTATATATATAATACTATATAAATAAATATATTGCAACGACGGGGTGTCAAATTTAAATATAGTGGTTGACTTTTGCCATTATGAGTGTTATAATATGATTGAGATTTTATGTATTGGGGAGTTTCGTTATGAAAGAAGATATAACGTCGCAAATTATAGCAGATGCAATGGAATTACAATCAAATAAAAATCAACAAAAGGAATCGCGTAAAGATTTATCTTGTGCCGATATACCTTTTGACCAATTTATGATTGGTGGCGATGTGAGAGTAGGGAATAAGATGTTCCTTGATGCTATCGCGCTCGCACTTGATTCTTTCGATACATATTGTGATACACTAATAAATCAAATGACATTAGGTAATTTAGAATCTGTTATTATCAAAATACAAAATAAGTATGAAAAAATTAATAAACATTTGCAAATATTTGATATAGAATTATTATACGATTACATTGAACTTAAAATACAACAATGTCGAATACAGGAAAGATTATTATTAAATAAAAAGCGTAAAAAAGAAATCGAGCAAACTGAAAGAGAAATTATAAAAGAACAACTAAAAGAAGAAAAACAAATACAAAAGACAAAAGAAAAACTAGAAAAAGAACGCATAGCTCTACAATATAAATTTAATAAAGAATTTGAGCAAACGGGCATAAAAAATGGCAATATACAACGTGATATAGAAAATTTGGAAAGCGAAATTGAAAAGAACGAATACGCCTTAAAGCATAATCGTGCTGGATATGTATATGTAGTGTCTAACGACGATATGAAAGAAGGGCAATATAAAATAGGCATTACTCGCAGAAGCGTAGAAGAACGCATGAATGAATTAGGCACTGGCGCAAGTCATAGTTTTCCAATGAACATACACGGATATGTTTATTGTGAAGATTGTTTTGAAGTAGAAAGCGCACTGCATAAACACTTTGCCAATCAAAGAGTAAATCAAGTTAATCCAAGAAAAGAATGGTTCAAAACGACCTTACAAGATATACAGCAAGCTTTTAAGGATTTATTTGATATTGATATTATTTTAACCGACATAAACAATGAAAATTATTTATATAGTAAGGACAAGGTAAGTATATGAATATATATATAGATTTTGATGATACTATAACAAAGTCTGTTGAGAACGTCATACGCATTGTAAATCAAAGGTTTAATAAAAATGTAAAAGTACAAGACATTGGAGAGTGGGATTTTAGTGATGTATACCCAGATATACCACTTGATGATATCGTTAACGTGTTTGGTGAAGAAGAGTTTTTTAGAACATTAAAATTTAATGATGATGTAATCCCAACATTGAGGAAATACACCAAATACAACAATATCATTATTGTCAGTAAAGTCGATATGTCCATTATACAAAGAAAATTTAATTGGATTAAGAATCATTTGATTGACATAGGAATAAACGTGGAGTTCTGTGGTATACCACTTGGCAAATCTAAAAGCATTATAGACATGTCTGATGGTATTATGATTGATGATAATGCAAGTTTCTTAAAAGAAACAAATGCCAAATACAAAATATTATATAAAGGTAAGAGAAAATTTGATACAAAACAAGAATGGGACGGATACACAGTATCAAGTTGGAAAGAATTAAATAAACTGTTACACAATATTATTTCTAAAGAGAAAGGATATACGAATGGAAAGATTTGACAACTTTTATGATGACATTAATATGGACGATTGGGCTGAGTACGATGACTTAGAAGGGGAGTATAAAGAATTTGAAATCAAAGACGCTTCTACAGCAGATTGGGCTATAAGCAAAATTGCAGATGAAAGAAAACGTAAAGATTATTTTGTTGAGTGTGCAAAGAAAGAAATTGAAAAACTGCAAGCACAAATTAAGGATATTGAAGAAAAGTGTGAGCGCACCACATCATACCTGTCTGGTTGTCTGGGAAAATATCTCGAACTTGACGAAGTGCCGAAAAAAACAACTAAAACACAAGAATCTGTAACATTACCAGCGGGCAAAATTATTAAAAAATTACCACGAATCGAATATGTTATGAGCGGCGGTGAAGATGTTACAAAACATAAAAGCGATGACGAGTTTATTAAAGAGATTAAAGGGTTAGATAAGAAATTAATTAAAACCGTCAAAGAAGTAGATTGGGCGACACTTAAAAAAAATATTACTTCAGATGAAGAAGGTAATGTAATGCTTAAAGATACTGGCGAATACATCGAATCATTGTCAGCACGCAAAACACTACCAAGTATTAAAATTGAAACGGCATGATGAATCCATACAATTCGTTAAAAAAATATGAAGGTCAATATATTAAATATCCACAATTATGTAATATTATCAAAGAAGAACAAAAGGGTGGAAAAGGCAAAACCTTACACCTAAATCGAATCAAACAATATGTAGATATATCACAAGAAAACGGGAAGATATATATTGGACGAGTATACACAGATGACGATGAATTACAGATTATTGAGAATCATGGAAAATTTACAACATATATAAGACAATTTTTAATCAATCTGTTTTATGATTTAGAACAAAAGACGGGGCAGACATCGGTTGTTCTTACCAATAGAGATATATTAGAGATGACATATATGGTCAATAATAATTACTTCATTGGTAAGAACGCACCGTATAAGTATCTTGATGGATTTAATCTTGACTTAAAACGTGATGATATGCCAAATGACCAATACGTTATCAACAGAATCCTAAACGAAAGCGACATTTTCTTCTCAAGCTCATATAGATTATTAAAAAGAGTGATATATGATAGCTTGACTTCTTTGGAAAAATCGTCATTAATACATAAAAATAAAACGTTTAGATTATATCGCAACATTGTAGACGATAACGGCAAATTTATGTCTACATATCACGATTGTAACGAAAAAGAAATATCCAGAATATTAAGCGTACAACATGATGCTATTATAGAATTTAATGAAATGACACGACATAAAAATGGCGATATTACTTACCACTTGTCGAATATACAAAGCGTGCATTATTTATATCCTAATGATAGAAAGCAATTCTATAAAATAATGAATCGCAGACTAAAAGAAGAATTCAAACAAGAAGGCTGGAACGCCTATTCCGTAGCATGGCATATTACATTAGCGCAACCAGAGACATTTGAATATGAAATAAATAAGATAAACTATAAGCAACTTAATCAGAATGTACAAAATAAACTCCTAACGGCAAAAGATTTAAGTTTGATTGAAGATACATTGCGCAAGCAGTTTGTGAACACATTTATAAGGATAGATTGATATGAATTTATATTTTAGAGATAGTTACGGCAACAAAAGATTGTTAGCGTCAAACATAAACAGTAAAGAAGGTGTATCCGAATATATACAGACCTTTTTAGATGAACATAATTTTAAATCTTACTATACTCGCATATGGTACGCAGATAATTATACGTGGTACGATGTAGGTAGTCATACAGAATATTTTATGGTCGATGCAAATCTGATGGAGCAATATGAAGATGAGCAAGAAGAAGAAAAAACTTTATACAATACAACCCAAAGAGACAAGCGCCCCTTTGGTTATCGACCAGAATAAAATAAACAGACAAAAGGCGTATCATAGTGTTGATTTTCGTGTCGGCAAACACATGACGAACAAAGGCAGACCGCGTAAGCGATATCATGCAAAAGATATAGATGGGGAGTTTTAATGTATAAAAATATTTTTATATCACAACCAATGACTGGTTTAAGTGAAGAAGAAATCTTAGCGACAAGGCAAAAGGAAATAAACGAAATATATCAAATTGCCAATAAAGACAATGTTGAGGTCAATATCATAGATAGTTATATCGACGATGAAACACGCAATGGCTTTCAAGGATATATGACCAATGTTATCAATTGGGATATATACTGGCTATCACAATCACTACAAAAGCTTGCACTGGCAGATGTACTATGGCTTTGTGATGGTTGGGAATACTCCAAGGGGTGTAATATTGAACTTGAGTGCGCTATACAGTATGGTTTGGATATCGTGTACCCACCAATGAAGAAAGAAGGTGTTTTGTAAATTATGGGAAATAGTGAGTTTGTCAAATATTGTAAAAAGTTCGTGGTCGATTATGTAAATTCCACAGACTATGTATTACCAAATGGCTATGTGCCACGTATATTTGAATATAATGTATTCGTTGTATGGATAAGCAAAGTACTCCAGAATAACAAGGCGCTTTTATCCACAACCGTTGATGGCGATACAAGATATTATGAAATCACATATAATGGCGATGCAGATGAATTTTATTTTGATGCATATGACAAATTAATCAATAAAAGAATAAAGAGAGTGAGCGTGTGTACTAAAGAAGGGTGGTCAGATTAAATATGAAGACAAATCAAAATACTGCAAGCGGGACAATCAATATAGGAGACTATGTAGCTCCAAGTAATGATTGCGTATATAAACCGCCAAAACAATATCAAGATTATTGTCCACACAGATTGCCATGTGGATATTGCAAGCTCTTGATGCATGATTGTCCTAAAGGATACACAACAACATGGACGGTGACTTGCTAATGGGTGCGGGTAGAAAGCGTCAGAAGTATTATGAAAAAATGTATGAAGCGTTGGATTATTGCATCAAATACTGTGATGAGCATGATGATTGTAGCGATTGTGCGTTTCGCGATATCAGAATCGACAAAACAACGGAATGTCCAATCTATGTTATCACAACACTCAAGGAGTGTGTAGAGAGAAAGATATTAAAGAAAGGGGAGCAAATAGATTGGAGTCAAGTCAAGATTTAATAAATAAATATTCATGGCTCGATATTGGTGATGATAAATATACTCTAATTGATTTATTACCAGTTGGGTGGCATGTTTTGGTTTTGGATTTGTGCGTTGAACTTAGAAACACACTCCCCCCATACCTTGTTGATAAATATAAGGTTGCAGAAGCCAAAGAGAAATACTATATGCTTAGGTGGTATGATTATATAGATGACTTTGGCGAAATGCCAGAAGATATCACGGATATTGTTTGCAAATATGAAGAAAAGAGTAAGGGTGTCTGTATGATATGCGGTGCGTCTAAGCCAAAAGACCAACCATTTTGTGGTGCCTGTATGGAGTTACACAATATATAGTATATGTATATGCAAGCATACTATATATAGGGGTGTCAAAAATGAACTCTTGAAACTCTTGTGCGCCAAGGGCTAGACGTTTTTGACACCTGTCCGTGCTAATATATATTATATAAAAACGGGTAGGTGTCAAAAATGACCCCACCCCTTATTTTATATAATACCTAATTGGCAGAGTGCCGCGCCTGTCTCGCTTACGCGCTCGACATTTACTCACCACGCTATCGCGTTTTGTTCGCAAATTTTAGTGGCGCTCTTTCATATATATCATATTATTTTTTGGTATTTTTTCATACATTTTTCTCCATAATTTATTATTATTTTGTTATTTTTCCTAATTATTTTGTTACTTTTGGAGTTTTTATATTTTTATTATTTGATGGTGTTTGCATTTAGTCATGACTATTATTGAAATTTCAACGATTCTGTTTGTTTTATATATGTATATGGTGATAGATTACTGGTGTGGTTTGTAGTGGAGTGAATAAGGTGTGAGTGGGTGGTGTTAAGAGATTTGTGGGGAGAGTGGGGAAGTGGTTAGCCTACGCAATTTTTTCTCTGGAAAAACTTTCCATTTTTGGAAAATACCCCCACTTTCTGCATAAAAAAACAGGGATAATGTATATTACCCGCATTATTTGACCTTATAGTGTCCAAAAAATCTCCCATCTGAACATGTCAAAAAATGCATAAAATACGCACTTTTGCATGATAAAGTGCGTTTTAATTGCTATATGTTTTTCGGGGTAAAGCGTGTAACACGTGATTTGCTTTATCCACACCCACTAAAAACTTATCCACAATCAAAATCAACCTTATCAAACTTATCCACAAGTTTATCCACAGCTTGTGTATAACTACCAAGCACTTGTGTTGCCTTGCTTGCTTGCGTGCTTGTTGCGCTTGTAGTGTATACCATAGAGCAACAACACAACACACAAGGCACAAAACAAGCGATATAACAAAAGATTATATATGTATTGATATAATATATCATATTAACTATAAATGCGCTTATATCGAACGTCAGAGCCTCACAAGGCTATATTGCTTTATAAGCCTTAAAATCATATCATAGAACGTCTTTTATATTCTATTGATATAGTTATCCATACACTGTAAAAAAGTCTCTTAAATCAAACGTGAGAGCCTCACACACGCAACAAAACAAGCCACTATATAGAGTCAACTATATAATGGCTTGTTATATCACTTAACAGAACATGTTTAATAAAGCGTTGCCGACTGTAAAAGAATAACGTCTCTTAATATGCGTTGCAATAATCCAGATAGTGTTATGGTTCTCGTTTCTGTAGTTGTTTCTATATGTCATTCTTAAAACCTCCAATTTCGTTTTCAGAATCCAATTTATAAAACTGTATATGCTAATGCAATAACAAATAGCATCACGATACTACCTCCCATTGCTTCGCCTCCTATTTACTCATGTTAGCAATAATATACGGATTATAAACCTCCCTAACCTTCATACACTGATTATTGCACAACTCGCCTTTATATGGACACGTTGCGCACTCATCCGCTATATTATCTTCATCACTGTTATTGAGTATCAAATATTCATAATCAATATACATGTTCTAACCTCCTATACGAAATCAGATATATTCTTTTTAACATAGGCAATTGCTTCTTTTACATCCTCAAACGTTGACGCATAATCCCAGAGCAACACGCCTTCAGTTATCAGCATGGCGGGACGGCAACAAATCGCCGCATAATCCATAATACAGACCTCAAACCGTGTACCATAATCCATAACAACAACACTATCACACGCACTAATTTTATAATTATAAACCTCTTTAATCATTGTCCGAACCTCCTCTATTATCATATTCCTTCATAACTTGACGCCATGCAATAAACAACGGTGTCATCGGTACGCCCAGAAATACAACAAGCATAATAAGCGGTAAAACAGTATCCATAAACATCTTGAAACCTCCTACTTGACTACGCCTAAACAAATTACAGCTACTACATCATCACACGCATTATTTTTAGGATTCCAAACAAAATACATTGTAACCTTCTTGCCTTTCTTTACTTTCTTCGGATACTTAACAACGTACTTGCCTTTTACGGTATGACCCTTTTTACCTCCATCGGACACGGTGCGCACTTTTTCAATGTACGTTGTACCCTTGCGCTTCGACGGCACTTTAAATTCGTTAACAACTTTAATCGGTTCGCTGTAATGCGCTTTCGCCCAGTTTTTCGCTAACTGCAAGTCGCTTGTTTTAGCACTCGCCGCACCCGTAGAAAATACTACCGCAATAACTACTACCATCATAACTACTAAAACCCTCTTCATGTTTTTAACCTCCTAAAATTAAAGTACTTTCCTTCCGTTTTACATTCCATAATGTTTATACAAATTTGCTTTATGATTCCACTTGTTGACTTCTTCCGTATACGCCTTAATTTTACGCTTATAAGCAATGTATTCAATAATCATTTTGAACATGTTTTAACCTCCTAAAATGCTATGTTATTGTAACCGTTCGCAACGTGTGCATCTATCTTTTTGCGCATTGTTTTAGTGATTTTAACTTCGTATCTTTTCATTTGCGGTTCACGTACTATCAACACAGTTATAAACTTGTGTGTGCTTGCGTTGTAAATCTTTATCACGCCATTGTTATAGATAACATGTACCTCGTTGCCGTTTTCGTGTCCCCTATTTACTACTGCAATTTTACATACTTTTGCTGATTCTTCATTTATCAGACGTTGCGCAACTTGCGCACGTTTTGAGCGGTTTACAACGTGCGATGTATTCCCGCACGTTGTAAAGTTATTCATATAACCGATAATCTGAAACATTGTTATTCCTCCTCATTCAATACGTCTGCATCTACAATTCTAATGTCAATATCTGCACTATAACAATTCGTGCCCATTGGAATAAACCCCTGTTTTATCCATTCTTCAACCTCTTTACGTGTTGGCTTCTTAATGCATAACACGTTTTCTAACCAATTAAGAAAGTGCCTTGTTGTTGTTGCGCTATAATTGAATGCTTCATCGCTAATATTTATAAATGCGCTTGCGAGATGTACTTCTGCTATAGTTGTTTCGTATGAAATAAAAGTATGATTGTAACCTTCAATGATGTCAAACTGGTTTTTTACAGCGTTTCCTTTTTCGTTGATAATATTTCTAATCTTCATTTTTTTACCTCCTATTATT
>Ga0326512_10000232_pt1 | contig 47345 bp, 32 predicted proteins | sample 1_2617_0518_D_FD_203652 | JGI IMG/M metagenome (GOLD analysis project Ga0326512, IMG submission 203652) | Bovine rumen microbial communities from UC Davis, California, United States - 1_2617_0518 | ecosystem: Host-associated > Mammals > Digestive system > Stomach > Rumen | place: USA...
GGCGATAATCAACAAAAACCTTACATGTGCCCGGCCACCGAGCGCATGAAGGTTATTGAGCAACTGTATCATGATGAGCCTGCTGTTGAGGTGAAGCCCTATTATGGGTTGGCTGTCGACTTCGCTAGTCAGAACGGTGCTCATTTTATCGTCAAAGGTGTCCGTTCGGCCAAGGATTTCGAGTATGAGCGTGAGCAGGCCGATATCAATCGTCAGATTACCAATGGCGAAGTTGAGACTATTTTGCTCTACGCGGAGCCCCAGCTATCGAGTGTTTCGTCGTCAATGGTGCGTGAGTTGCAACACTTTGGCCTTGACGTATCACATTTCATTCCTGGAAAGTCATAAAAAAGCCCTATGATTACCTATAATACAGAAAATGTGAGGATGCCCCAGATTCGCCGACGCGACACGTCGGCGTGGATACGTCGTGTGGCCCAAACCTATGGAAAGAAGGTAGGCGAAGTGGGTTACCTGTTCTGCGATGACGAGAAAATCCTGGAGGTCAACCGCGAATTTTTAGGTCACGACTACTATACGGATATTATCACCTTTGACTATTGTGAGGACAATGTACTCAATGGTGATATCGTAATCTCGCTCGATACTGTGCGTTCCAATGCCGAGCAGTTTAAAAAAGATTACGACGAGGAACTACATCGTGTCATCATCCATGGCATCCTGCATCTCTGCGGTCAAAACGACAAGGGTCCCGGCGAACGCGAACTGATGGAGGCCGCCGAGAACCGTGCCCTTGCTCTCAGATAACGCTGTTATCTAAGCAATTCCAACGCTTTTTTCACGATTTCGCTATCTTCGTTGATGATAGCGTAGTATTCGCTCATGTCCCATAGGTCACGGGCTATGAGAGCTTTTAGTTGCGGACGTAGCATGACGAGTGTCTGCTCCACTTCTGCGTCATCCTTGGGTTTGATGTTCTGCTTTTCGCCTTCTGCAAGAACGTCGTCTATCAATTGCTGAGGCACCTCAAACTGTTCCTTGAAGGCGTCAAAATCCTTGTATTGCTTTTTCAGCTGGTTGCGGTGTTTGTCTACGTATCGCAGGTTCTGCTGTATTATTACCGACTTTGCTGCCAGTTCGCGGTGTAGTTTGGTATAACGGGTGGTATCGAGAGGTACGAAGTGGTCGGGCATAATGCCACCGCCGCCGTATACGGTGCGATGTTTTCTCAACGTCTCATAGCGTAGTGAGTCGCTAAAGTGTATGCTGTCCTTCGATGTCAGTTCGCCATGTTTCAGTCGATTCACTACGTCCATCTGATAGTTTTTCTGCTGGCCTTTCTCGTAAGGTTTTTGGATGCATCGGCCCGAGGGCGTATAGTAATGGGCTATGGTGAGGCGTATCATCGAACCGTCAGGCAGGTCGATGGGGCGCTGCACCAGTCCCTTGCCGAAAGTACGACGGCCTACCACTTCGCCACGGTCCTGATCTTGAATGGCTCCAGTAACGATTTCTGCTGCCGAGGCCGAGTATTCGTCGACCAGCACGATGATGCGGCCTTTCTGCATGTGTCCATCACCTTGTGCATGATATTCGTGCCGAGGTACCTGCCGACCTTCGGTATAGACAATCAGGTCACCTGCCTCCAAGAATTCATTGGCAATATCGGCTGCTGCCTGTAGGTAACCACCTCCGTTGCCCTGCAGGTCGAGCACCAAGTCGCGCATGCCTTGAGCACTCAGTTTCTCAAGGGCATCCATAAATTCCTTATGAGTTGTGGCGGAAAAGCTACCAATACGAATGTAGCCCACGCCAGGACGCAGCATGTAGGAGGCATCGAGCGAGTAGACGGGAATCTTGTCACGTTTCACTTTGAAATATAGCGTGTCCTTGATACCAGCACGTACAATCTTCAGGTTGGCAATCGTCCCTCGTGGTCCTCGAAGCCTTCGCATAATCTCCTCGCGACTCATCTTCACGCCAGCTATCGCCGTGTCGTTAACACCCACGATGCGGTCGCCAGCCAGTATGCCTACGCGTTCCGACGGTCCGCCACTCACGGGCTGAATGACCATGAGCGTGTCTTCAATCATATTGAATTGCACACCAATGCCATCGAAGGAGCCGTTCAGTGGTTCTGTCATCTGTTTGGTCTCCTTCGGAGTACTGTAGGTAGAGTGGGGGTCAAGCTTTTCGAGCATACCTCTTATAGCATCCTCTACCAGTTTTCCTTCGTCCACGCTGTCCACGTAGAGGTTAGTTATTGCCATTTCGGCGATGGAGAGTTTTCGGAGTGGTGAATCCGACCCTACATTCATTCTCATTTGTGCTGCTATGCCCAGCGTCAGCAGGCATGCTGCGGCAGTAAAAATATATCTTTTCATCATTTGTCTGCAAAGGTATAAAATAATTACGAATTTTCGTGAGAAGGACATGGTTTTTGTTCTAAATCTTTGTTTGAATTAAAGATTTTACATATCTTTGCATCGTCAATGTGTAGTTTGCAAGATAATGAATGAGAAGAAATACAAGCATTCGTTTGCTCGGAGGCTGACAAGGTGGATTATGTTAGTGCTGTTCATCATGATGGGTACATTGGCCTATTGTGTTTATGAAGTGGCAAAAAGCTTCGTGGTGCATAACAGTGCTCAGTCCTTTCACAGCAGTATGCAGTCATCTGTATTATCCATCAACGCCGTCATGTCCGATGTCAGTGTGGCTGTCAGAAACAATATTTTTGACGTGGAGCGGCATCTTGATCAGCCCGATGAAATGCAGGTAATCATGGAGCGCATCGTCTCCGAGAACCCCCGAGTACGTAGCTGTGGAATCAGTTTTATTGAGAACTACTATCCCAATAAGGGACGCTCATACTGTCCCTATGCCATGCATAATGATAGCATGCAGGTGGTGGGAATGCCGATGGGGGGCTCCGACTACGACTATTTAAAGAAGGAATGGTTTCTTGAAGCCGTTGCTGCCGATTCTGCTTACTGGTCGAAGGCCTTTTTCGATGGTCACGAGTCGAAGACGCCACTTGTGGCCTATATGTATCCCATCCATGACCGCCAGGGACGTGTCGTGGCCATCCTTGGTGCCGACTTGTCGCTTGATTTCATGACCCGGCTTCTTCAGAAGCAGGACAGCATCTTCCAAAAGGATACCTGGTCTATTGATATTTCGGGCGACGGCGTGTTCAACAGCTATGTCCTGACCAGCGACGGTACCTATCTCACCCATCCCGAAAAGCAGCGTATCCTGAAAAGCAATTTCTTTGTTCATATCAAGGATGCCGATGAGCCTGGCTTGGCCGAGAAGATGATCATGTGGATGAAGAATGGAGAGAGAAGTGTCCGCGAGGCTGATAGAGTGGTACGTGTAAATCGGATCCAGAGCTATATATTCTATTACCCCTTGTATGGTACCGACTGGATTTTGGCGCTGTCGGTGCCGAAGATGGGACTTGATTTGATTGGTACTTTGGTTGGCTTTTTGATGCTGCTGTTGATGGGCGTCATGCTGATTGTCACCTTCTTCGTGTGCCGTCTTGCTATCAGGCGCATCGCCATGCCGCTGAAGCAATTGGCTACCACTGCCGATGAAATAGCCAGTGGTCAATTTCATACGGAGTTGCCCGCCATCAAAAGCTATGATGAAATACACCTTCTGCGCGACTCATTCGAGAACATGCAGCACTCACTGACCGCTTACGTCGAGGAGTTAAAGAATACCACAGCTGCCAAGGCCTCTATGGAGAGCGAGCTCAAGATTGCCCATAACATCCAGATGTCGATGTTGCCCAAGACCTATCCTGCCTTTCCCGATCGTACCGATATTGATATCTATGGACAGGTGATGCCGGCCAAGGAGGTGGGTGGCGACCTTTATGATTTCTTCATTCGTGACGAAAAGCTATTCTTCTGTATCGGCGATGTGTCGGGCAAAGGCGTTCCAGCTTCGTTGGTTATGGCCGTGACACGTTCGCTGTTCCGCAACATAGCCGCCTACACGCAAGAACCTGACCACATAGCGATGGCCCTTAACGGTGAACTGAGCAACAGCAATGACACAGGCATGTTTGTCACGATCTTCCTCGGCGTACTCGATTTAGCCTCTGGCCATTTACGCTATGCCAATGCTGGCCATAATCCCCCATTGTTCCTGACTTCCAATGATGTCCGCATCCTGACATGCGATCCTAACATCCCCGTTGGCGTGATGCCCGGATGGGAGTTCACAGTGCAGGAGCTGCAATTCAAGGAGGGTGATACTCTTTTTCTCTATACCGACGGACTTAACGAAGCCGAGAACAGCGCGCTTCAACAGTTTAACATGGAGAGAGTGATGCAGGTGGCGAAGTGCACGATTAATAACCCGCAGCGACTCATTGAAGCAATGACTGGGGCTGTAAAGCTGTTTGTAGGCGATGCAGAGCAGAGCGATGATCTCACCATGCTCGCCATTCAATACACCAACACGTTAATCCCTAACAATTAATAATACGACATACACCATGATTGAGCAAGTCTTTGGTTACTACGTTGCCATCTTTTTGATTATAGTGTCACTGTTGGTGGCTTCAACATCCATCCCATTTATTGGATTCATCCATAAGCGTTGGAAGGGATTTGCCATAGGCTGTCTGTTACAGCCCGTTTTCTGTGCCGTCACCACTTTGGCTGCCCTGTTGGCTATCTACTTTTATGAGCAATATGATCTCCGTAATCATCGAGAGGCCGCTATGGTGACTGTCAAGCAGGCCATTCCTGGCGGGGATGTCGAGACATGGTATCTGAAGCCTGACGATGAATGTTATTATGAATATTGGGAGGCCGGAGAAAAATCTGTTGGTTACGATGACTCAAGGCTTTTCGATGTGATTCCTCTCGATTCTAACTCTGTCGGCGTGGATGACAGGCTCGTTGTAAAGTTCGACCTCAACACCCATCAGGTTACCGCCACCGATTATGGTAAACCGTTGGAAGTGGTCAAGGTCGACTGGGATAGAGTAAGGGAATATTTCAGTAGGCTGAAACAGTAGTTTTGGCCTCTCTTCGCTCACCTCACATTAATGCTTGACAAAGGCTTTCCCCGTTATACCTTTTGCTTTACCTTCTCGGATAACAGCCAAAAACTCGCGTTTTATTAATCCAAATCGAAGTTTTAGTTAACCTATTCAATAGTAAAATGTATGGTTTTGCTAAGTAAAATGTGTGGTTTTGCTGAGTAAAATGTATGGTTTTGCTGAGTAAAATGTGTGGTTTTGCTGAGTAAAATGTGTGGTTTTGCTGAGTAAAATGTGTGGTTTTGCTGAGTAAAATGTGTGGTTTTGGTATCATATACATTAAGCCATTTCTCAGAATGGGTCATTGATTAAGCTTGTGCTATAAGGAAAGAATGAAATCTCAGAAGGCGATAGTGAGGATTACCCGCAAGTTGTCCAAAATCATATTCGCCGTTTTGAAAAACGAAACAGAATATGTAACATACCTACCAGATGGGTACATGACAAATGGATTATTAGACAACTTCACAGAACGACTCATCTTTTCAACTGATGAGCCTAATGCTACATCTCACTTTAGTTTACTGCGTTCTAACCTAATCTTCTGAAGAAGTAAATTGATGTGCGGACAAATCCGCGTCATCTCATAGAAGTTTGTCTGATAGGTCCTGTTGTTGGTAGTCAATCAGTACTCAGCGTTTACGCGCTGGGCTGACATCTACGGCTTCTTCAATAGTCATTGTACTAATAGGCTTCACGCTAAGTGATTGATAATAAATAGTTAATAACCAATAACTATTTTCCAATTATTTGGGAAGCAACATAGAAATTGAGAATGTGAAACATGCGAAACATCTATTAAAGAAACATAAATGACCGTGAAACAATTTGTTGGGCACTGAATTTTGACTATTTTTGCATAGCCAACCAATTCTATGTAATTATGATTAGACAACTTCTACTAACTATTTTTGGTTTGCTATCTATCATAGCAGCACAAGCTCAGACGAATATTTCTGTTGAAGATTACGACTTGATTACCGAACAGCCCAATGGTGAGCTACGCGTTTATCAGCGTGCCGGGCATGTACGTTTTATTGATGACGACACGCATCAGTTGGATAGTAAAGAACAGACGGGTACGCTCAGTGTAGTCTTTGCCGATAATGGTGCGGTATATCTGCAAAATCCTGTCTCAACACTTTCAGGTTACATGTCGCGAGGATGCTGGGCAAGAGGAACGCTAAGCCAAGACGGTCATACCATTGTCATGCCCTTAGGCCAGAATATTGACTATACTCGGACTTTCGATATTGTCAGTGTCATGTACCTCTATGTTTATGATAGTACCGAGCGTACCTACGTCCTCGACGAATCGACATCCCAGGTAACCTATACGCTGGGTGATGATGGTACTATCACCCTTAACGGTACCGACCAGAACCACATCTTGAGTGCCGTCTACCGTTCACCTAACGGTCATGAGATAGGCTCTCAGGTGGATGGATGCTGGTGCGAGGCAGGCGACTATGAGTCTTCCTACACTCTTTTTCCCGATCAGCCGATCAGTTTGCCTGCAGGCCTTGAGACTGAAACGTTTATGCTGATGGCAACGGCCAACGATGGCATCGACTGGATGAATCTTTCAACTAATGTCCAGATGGCATTCGACGGTGAAGATGTCTATGTGCAGGGCATTTGTAACTTCTTGCCGAAGGCATGGGTGAAAGGTCAAGTTAGCAATAATACCCTGACCATTCCACGGGGACAATACCTGGGTACCTATCAGAATCTACCCCTCTACTTTGTCGGGGCTCGTGATGGGCAGTCAGGTATTGCCATGTGTGACGTAATCTTTACCTTCGACGGGCAGAACACTTACACCTCCACCGATTATGTCATCATCAACGGACTGAAAGATGTACTTTACATCTACCTATATTATTATGGTGCTACGATTACCCAGCAGGCCAATGAGTTGGTGCAAGCCCCAGAAGACCTGTATCCCAGCACTTATACGCTGACCTATCAGACCTATAATGTTAACAACCTGCTGGTCAGGGAAAAAAAGTTTGTCAATATAGGCTTCAAGGGTAATGACGTTTACATGCAACGCATTTGGGAACATCTGCCCGATGCCTGGGTGAAAGGTCGTTTGGAAAACGGGAAAATAGTATTCGAAGGAGTTCAATATTTAGGCACTATCGAAGAGGACAATGAGAAGATGCCTGCCTATTTCATTCCCTTTAATCCTAATACAGGCGATCTGTTGAGCACTATCAGCTTCGATTTTGATAGTGAAGCTGGTACACTTCAGGCCACTCAGCAGGCAGCGGGCATCTGTTTGAATCGTGCCCGTCTGCTCACCTATGTCGACATGTACAGTCCTGAACTGACACTCATTCCCGATGTAGCTGCAGAACCAGCCCTTCCATCCATCATAGATTACATTGGCGATGAGGATGCCCTGCCTCGCATCACCTTGCATATACCCTGTACAAGCACTACGGGCGACATCCTCGACCCCAACAAGCTGAGTTACCAGTTAATGTCCGATGTGGAGCATCAGGTTCAGCCCATAGTACTTACAGAGGACCTTTATGAGCGTATTCCTACTGAGATGACAGCTATTCCTTGGTTCTATGTCGACAACTACGACGTAATCATACTTGGTAGTGACGATGTGCGAATGGTGTACTTGAATGCACCCGTAGCCAATTACAATCGCATTGGCGTTCGGAGCATTTACACGGGAGGTGATCAAGTTATTAGTACCAATATTGTATGGCGCAATCTCAAGGATTTCGTCACAGGTATTAGCAACATTCAGCAGTCTCAAGGTCCTTCAAATGTTTATTACGACCTTCAGGGACGCAAGATTAACAAACCTGCCGATAAATCCTTACAGAAAGGCATTTACATCATCAATGGACGTAAAGTAAGATATTAGTTAGCATACTCATAAAAATGCCCCGTCGAGCATAAAAGCCGACGGGGCATTTTGTTTTCGTTAATATTGAATCTTACTTACGAACAACCTTTTTGCCATTTACGATGTAGAGGCCCTTCTGGATGTTCTTAATCTTCTGGCCCTGCAAGTTGTAAATGTTTATCTGCTGCTTAGCAGTCTTCGCATCTTTGATGCTCGTTGATGTAGATTTAATGGTGTAGTTGAATGCCATTTCCGGTAGGAACCTGTCGGTAGCCATGTTCTTCACGGTGGCGTCGGCGATGATGAGCTGGTAGGTTCCCGGCTCCGTCACCTCGTAGGGCAGCTCGACGTACAGTCCCTTTCCGCCAGCGATCTCCTCTACTGCCGAAGCCTGCACCTCGCTCTCCGTCTCGGTGTTGATCAGGTATGCAGCTGCCTCCTCCTCGTTGAGTTCGATCATGTAGTTGTTGAACGAGATGGTGAATCTCTGCAGTCCGTCCACGACGCCCTCCTCGGGATTGATGGTGTAGTCCACGTCGCTCTTGACGGTGTACCTGAAGCTCTGCGGGTCGGCGATGGGCGTTCCCTCGATGCTGATGGTGTTGCCCGGTATGCTGATCACCCACTCTCCCGGAGTCGTGATGGGCCTTCCGTCGAACGAGACGATGACCTTGGTGTCGTCCTCCTCGTCCAGCATGATGTAGAGCGGATACTCTGTTTCACCGCAGGTGAGCTTCACCTCGGCGTCCTCGACCACGGACAGCTTCTTGCCTCCGTAAGTGATGACCCACTCGGTGGGTACAGCCTCGACCACACCAGGAGCAGGCGTAATAGCGCAAAGCTCAACAGGATCATAGTCTTCCTCGGCATTGGCAGTACCTGCTACTAATGCCAGTAAGAAGCACAAAATTAGTTTTGTTCTCATACGCGATAGTTTTTTGGTTAGTTAAGTTTAATTATATAATAAGGTCCTATAAAAGGCATGTTGGTTTTACAAATATACTCAATTACACGAAATGAGCAAAGGAAAATATTTTTAATTTAAGTTTTTTTAATGAGAACTTTGGAGCCAAGGACCAATTATTAAGAATGACAGAAGGTCACTTCGGTAGTAGTTCAATTCAATATGAGTAAAAACGTTTGTTTTTTCATCATTAGTCGTAAGAACTGAACGGAAATGATTAAATTATATTTGAAATCATCAAAAACAGGATACAGACGTACATCGGTATCCTGTTTATTCGTAAATACAACGAATATAAGATGAGAAGGAAATTAATATGCCTGCTCATGTACGCCCTTGACCGCACGTCCGCTGGGGTCGTTAAGTCCTCGGAAGGCGGCATCCCATTCGAGGGCAATGGCGGTACTGCATGCAACGCTGGCCTCACTGGGTACGCTACTTGCTGCAGAGTCGCTGGGGAAGTGCTCGGCAAAGATGCTGCGGTAGTAGTATTCCTCTTTGTTCTTGGGTGGGTTTATGGGGAAGCGTTCTGCAGCATGGGCCATCTGCTCGTCCGTGACTGCCTCAGAAGTAATCTTCTTTAGCGTGTCAATCCATGAATAGCCTACGCCGTCGCTGAATTGTTCCTTTTGGCGCCAAGCCACTTCGGCAGGCAACAGGTCGGCGAAGGCTTCGCGTAAAATGCGTTTTTCGATCCAAGCCCCCCCTACGGCCCCCGATGGTGGGGCGATCATTTTGGCTCTTGGATTAGTACGCATGGCAACATCGAGAAATTCCTTGTCGAGAAACGGGACACGCCCTTCTACTCCCCAAGCCGAAAGGCTCTTGTTGGCACGAAGGCAGTCGTAGAGATAGAGCTTGCCCAATTTGCGGACGGTCTCCTCGTGAAAAGCCTGAGCAGAAGGTGCCTTATGGAAGTAGAGATAACCGCCAAAGATCTCGTCGGCACCCTCTCCAGAGAGCACCATCTTGATGCCCATCGACTTGATGACTCGTGCCAGCAAATACATGGGTGTGGAAGCGCGGACGGTGGTGACATCGTAAGTTTCAATATAGTAGATGACATCGCGGATGGCATCGAGTCCCTCTTGAATGGTGTAGTTGATTTCGTGGTGAACGGTGCCAATATGGTCGGCAACCAGTTTGGCCTTGGCGAGGTCGGGAGCTCCCTTCAGTCCAACGGCAAAGGAGTGCAGACGTGGCCAGTATGCCTTTGTCTTCGAATCGTCCTCGATGCGATGCTCTGAGAATTTCTCGGCAATAGCAGAGATGACGGAAGAGTCAAGTCCTCCACTCAACAGCACTCCGTATGGCACATCTGACATCAGCTGACGCTTGACGGCAGCAGTTAGTGCATCGTGGATGGCTTCCACGCTGGCAGCGTTGTCTTTTACAGCGTCGTAGTTCATCCAGTCCCGATGATAGTACTTCTTTATTCTTGATTCTTTACTCCACAAGTAGTGGCCAGGCAGGAAGGGCTCGTAGCGTTCACATTGGCCTTCGAGGGCTTTCAGCTCCGAGGCTACATAGATGGTTCCGTCGCTGTCGTATCCGATGTACAGGGGAATCACGCCAATGGGGTCACGAGCTATCAGAAACTCGTCGCGCTCCTCGTCGTAGAGAACGAAAGCAAAGATGCCACTGAGCTCTTCGAGAAAATCCTCAATGATGTCCTTCATTCCCGAGCCTTGCTCGCCTACCCGTAGCCTTATTCCCGAGCCTTGCTCGCCTACCCGTAGCCTTTCGCGGTAGAGAGCGAGAATGACTTCGCAGTCGCTACCCGTCTGAAAATCATACTGTCCAGCATATCTGCGCCGAATCTCTTGATGGTTGTAAATCTCGCCATTCACTGCGAGCACCTGCTTTCGGTCGGGCGAATACAGAGGCTGTCCGCCTGATTCTGGGTCAACGATGCTCAGTCGTTCGTGAGCAAGGATGGCTGAGCCACCACAGTATATACCACTCCAGTCCGGTCCGCGATGACGGATTTTCTGACTCATCTTCAATGCCTTTTCACGCAGTTGGCGTGTCTGTTCCTTTACATTGAGTATAGCTACTATTCCACACATAGTTCAATCATTTATAGGTACGACAAATATAGGTAATTGGTTTGGGCAGGATATTCTGCAGCCAGGGTGTCGATCTGGTTGACCGTAGGTAGGAGCCCCAGCTCTTTACGCCACTCACGGACAGTAAGTCCTGCCTTTTCCATGTTCATGAAACGCTCCAGGCCAATGGCACGGGCTATCTGGAAATCGGAGAATCCATAGACCTTGGCGGTACGCAGTAGGGGAGCCACTTCGGGCGACTGAAGATACTCCTTGAATTCACTTGGTTCCATATATTCAGAGACCTCGGCCAGCAATGTCAGCTCCCTTAGCTGCTGGTCGATGTCTACAATATGCTTCAGCTTTTGTAGGAACCAGCGGTCAATCTTGGTCTGCTGGTGAATCTGTTCGATGCTATAGCCGATTTTCATGGCTTCAGAGATATAGAAAATGCGTGTGTCGGTGGGCTCAAGGAAAGTCCCCCCTACGCCCCCTGAAAGGCTACGGGTAGGCGAGCTAAGCTCGGGAATAAGGCTACGGGTAGGCGAGCAAGGCTCGGGAATAAGGCTACGGGTAGGCGCGTCAGCGGGAATGGGGGCTTTGTTCTCCACGAACCCATGCATTCCCTGTCCAATCATGCGTAAGCCTTTCTGAATGGCCTCTTCGAACGTGCGTCCGATAGCCATCACTTCGCCCACGCTCTTCATCGAAGAACCCAGTTGGCGCTTTACACCATGGAATTTCGTCAGGTCCCACCGTGGGATTTTCACCACCACGTAGTCGAGTGCAGGCTCAAAGAATGCACTGGTGGTCTTGGTGACGGAGTTTTTCAGTTCAAAGAGGCCGTAGCCCAGTCCCAGTTTGGCGGCGACGAAGGCCAGTGGATAGCCCGTCGCCTTAGATGCCAAAGCCGAAGAGCGGCTCAGACGGGCATTGACCTCGATGACGCGGTAGTCCTCTGATTGTGGGTCGAGCGCATACTGCACGTTGCATTCGCCCACGATGCCTATATGGCGGATAATCTTGATGGCCAGCGCCCGCAGCTTATGGTACTCGCTGTTTGAGAGCGTCTGTGAGGGAGCCACCACGATGCTTTCGCCGGTATGGATGCCCAGCGGGTCGAAATTCTCCATATTACAAACAGTGATGCAGTTGTCGTAACGGTCACGCACCACCTCGTATTCTATCTCTTTCCAGCCCTTCAGCGATTTCTCTACCAGTACCTGTGGCGAGAACGAGAAGGCCTCCTCGGCCTGCGCCAGCAGTTCCTCTTCATTGTCGCAGAAGCCAGAACCGAGTCCACCAAGGGCGTATGCGGCTCTTAGAATCACGGGGAAGCCCAGGTCGTGGGCTGCCTGCTGCACCTCTTCGACCGTCATACACGCTTCGCTCTTGATGGTCTTCACCCCAATCTCGTCGAGGCGTTTCACAAACAGGTCGCGGTCCTCCGTGTCGATGATGGCTTGCACCGGTGTGCCCAATACTTCGACGCCATATTTTTCCAGTACTCCTTTCTGGTAGAGTTCCACGCCGCAGTTCAAGGCTGTCTGTCCGCCAAACGACAACAGGATGCTGTCGGGCCGTTCTTTCTCAATGACACGCTCCACGAACTGAGGTGTCACGGGTTGAAAATAGACGGTGTCGGCCACATCTTTCGATGTCTGCACCGTGGCAATGTTGGGGTTGATGAGTATTGAGTGGATGCCCTCTTCCTTCAAGGCTTTCAATGCCTGTGCCCCACTATAGTCGAACTCACCAGCCTGTCCTATCTTCAAGGCTCCTGACCCCAGGAGCAATACTTTGGCATATTGCCGACCTTTTCTTCGCTCGGCATAGCTCAAGCAAGCTTGGCTCTGCTCTCGCTTATCGAAAACGTTGGTTATCTCTTTTCTCTCCATCATCCTCACATTTTATTAGTTTCAATGATTTATCTTCTCATCCCTCCACTCACCTCTTCTCACTGAGGCAAGCTGGGCCTGTGTGGTCTTTCAGCATTCTTACAAATTCATCAAACAAGAATTCGGTATCCACAGGCCCTGAACAGGCTTCTGGGTGGAACTGAGCCGACATCCAGGGCTTCGTCTTATGACGGATGCCCTCGTTTGAACCGTCGTTCATATTCACGAACAGCGGTTCCCAGTCGGCTGGCAGGGTGGCATCGTCCACTGCATAACCGTGGTTTTGTGAGGTGATAAAACACTGTGTCGTGCCTACTTGCTGCACAGGTTGGTTATGCGAGCGGTGGCCATACTTCAGTTTGTAGGTCTTAGCCCCTGCCGCTTTCGCCAGCAATTGGTTGCCAAGACAGATGCCCATACAGGGCTTTATTGTATCTTGTTGCAAGAACGTGCGGATATGCTCCACCGTTTTTTCACAACGCTCAGGATCGCCAGGGCCATTGGCTAAGAACAGTCCGTCGAATGCCAACTGGTTGAAGTCGTAGTCCCAAGGTACGCGTATCACCTCGACGCCCCGCTTGAGCAAGCAACGGATGATGTTCGCCTTCACACCACAATCCACAAGCACTACGCGTTTGGTGGAAGAGGGGATAGGGTAGGTTATCACCTCCTTACAACTCACTTGCTCCACCCAGTTCACATCTCCGTAGTCAAGTGCGGTAGAAAAATCTTGCTTCACTCTTGACTCTTCACTCAGCATGATTCTCCCCATCATTACGCCATGTTCGCGTAGCACCTTTGTCAGTCTTCGCGTGTCGACGCCCGTGATGGCCGGCACTTTTTCGCGTATCAGCCAATGGGCTAACGACTCCTTTGCATTCCAATGTGAATACGTCTTGCTGTAGTCGGCCACCACCAGTGCCTTCACATGTATTCGTTCGCTCTCCATGAACATAGGTAAACCATTGTCGCCCATCCCTGTATCGGGAACGCCATAGTTGCCTATCAACGGGTAGGTCGTCACCAGTATCTGCCCTGCATAGCTGGGGTCAGTCAGGTTTTCCGGATAACCCGTCATGGCCGTATTAAACACCACCTCGCCGGTCGTCTCGCCATCGTAGCCAAACGACCAGCCGCAGAACTGGCTGCCATCTTCGAGTAGTAGTCTTGCTTCTCTCATCATCACTTCCTATTGTATCTTCTGTTTGTCATCAATATAGTTCACAAACGCCTGGTTGACGAGTCGTATGCCGCCAGGCGTGGGATAATGGCCCGTGAAGTACCAGTCGCCAGGATGATTCGGACAGGCTTTGTGCAGCCCCTCAATGCTTTGGTACACCAGCTCGATGGGAGTCTGCATGTCTGCCGGTCTCAGCATCTCCACAATCTTCTTGTTAATCTCGTCAACCGTGAAAGGCTCGTATATTCGTCTGACGTGGTTCGTCTCCAAAGGACGCTCCTTGCATGCTTTGTACACCTCTTGGATAAGTTTTGGAATCTTTTGACTGCAAGTGTAATCACACCCCTCTTCTATCAATGCCATCGTGGCGCGGAAGGCACAGAACTCCTCCAGCCGCGGCATGTCGATGCCATAGTAGTCTGGATAGCGTATCTGAGGCGAACTCGACACCATCACGATCTTCTTGGGATGCAGTCGGTCGAGCATCTTGAAGATACTTTCGCGCAAGGTCGTGCCGCGAACAATGCTGTCGTCGATGATCACGAGATGATCCTCGTAAGGTCTTAACGAACCATAGCTGATATCGTAGACGTGGGCAGCCAGGTCGTTGCGCTCTGTATTGTCGGTAATAAACGTGCGTAGCTTTATGTCTTTCCACACCACCTTTTCCGTTCGTACATTGTACCCCAGTCGGCGAAAGCCGTCTGTCATGCCAAAATAGGCCACCTCGGCCGTGTTGGGGATATACGAGAAAACGGTGGAGTTGACACACTGTTCGCTGTTCTCCGTGTCACCGCCTATCGCCTTCAGGATGGCGGGGGTGAGCTGTTCGCCCAGTCGTTTACGTTCCTGATAGATGTCGCGGTCGGAGCCCCGACTGAAGTAGATGCGCTCAAACGAGCAGGCGCTCAGTTTCTTGGCGGGCATGATTTGTTCCAGCTGACTGACACCATTCTTTCGCACGATGAGCGCCTGTCCAGGCATTATCTCGTGTATGTCATCCGTCTTGAGGTCAAAGGTGGTCTGCAGCACAGGCCGTTCGCTGGCAATGGCTATGATCTCGTCGTCACGATAGTAGAATGCAGGTCGTATGCCCCAGGGATCGCGTACGGCGAACATTTCCCCGCTTCCCGTCAGTCCGCACATCACGTAGCCCCCGTCGTAGTGTTTCATCGTGGTCTTCAACACATTCGCCATCTTCACATGTTCCTCAATATATTGTGTGATGTCGATTCCTTGCAGGCCTTTCGCCTTCGCCTCCTCATACAGGCGCTCCACCTCGCGGTCCAGCCGGTGTCCCATCAGTTCCAAGGTGATGTATGAGTCACCATAGATACGTGGCGACTGCCCCTGGGCTGTCAGGAAAGCGAACACCTCGTCGATGTTTGTCATGTTGAAGTTCCCGCATAGACAGAGGTTTTTCGCCCTCCAGTTATTACGACGCAGGAAGGGATGCACAAACGTCAGTCCGCTCTTGCCAGTAGTCGAGTAGCGCAGATGCCCCATCAGCAGTTGAGCCCCCTCCCAACCGCCTCCTTGTGGGAGAGGCTGGTTACTCTTGTTTGAAGGACTGTCTGTCTTCCCCCCAAGGGGAGATAAGTAGGAGGCTATCCTTGAGAAAATCTCCGTGATGGCGTCCTTGCCCTCCGCCTTCTCACGGAACATGTATTCCGTGCCCGGCTCCGTGTGCAGGTCGACTGCGGCGATGCCAGCGCCCTCCTGTCCGCGGTTGTGCTGTTTCTCCATCATGAGATAGAGCTTGTTCAGCCCGTAGGTCAGGCTACCATATTTCTTTTTGTAGAAGTCCAGAGGCTTCAGCAGGCGAATCATGGCCACGCCGCACTCATGTTTAAGCTGTTCCATATCAGATGCAGGCTTTAATAAAACTCATAAACAGCGGATGTGGATGGAGCACTGTTGACGAGTATTCGGGATGGAACTGCGTACCGATGTACCAGCGTTTTTCAGGAATCTCCACGATCTCCACCAAGTTGGCGGCAGGGTTGACGCCTGCACACTTCATGCCATGCTGCTCAAACACCCCTAAATAGTCGTTGTTGAACTCATAGCGATGACGATGCCGCTCCTTGACGAGCATCTCCTTGCCGTATGCTTCGTAGGCCCTGCTGCCCTCAATCAACTTGCAATCGTAGGCGCCCAACCTCATGGTGCCCCCCATCTGCGTGATGTTCTTCTGCTCCTCCATGAGGTCAATGACAAAATGGGAAACCTCCGAGGGGGCAGTAGAGGATGGGGTGAACTCCCTACTGTTGGCATCCTTGTATCCCAGCACGTTGCGGGCAAATTCTATGACCATCATCTGCATGCCCAGGCAAATGCCAAAGGTGGGGATGTCGTGCGTACGGGTATATTCTGCGGCGATGATTTTGCCCTCTATGCCGCGCTGGCCGAAGCCTGGACAGATGACGATGCCTGCCATGCCTTCGAGTTTCTTGGCTACGTTCTCGTGAGTGATCTCCTCGCTGTTGATAAAGTGAAGCTTTGCCTTTACATTATTATATATACCTGCCAGATTCAGACTCTCTCTGATGCTCTTATAGGCATCCTGCAAGTCGTACTTGCCCACCAGTCCGATGTTGATTTCGTTTTTTGCATTTTGCTGTTTGTTGAGGAAAGCATACCACGATGCCATGCCAGGAGATGTCACTCCTACTGCCTCCAAGGGGGCTTCTACTTTCCTTAATATTGCAGCATCCAGTCCCTGCTTCTGCATGTTCACAGGCACTTCGTAGATGCTTGGCATATCTTCGCTCTGCACTACACAATCCAGATCAACATTACAGAACGAAGCCACTTTCATTCGCATGCTCTCATCCAGATGGCGCTCCGTACGCAAAACAAGGATATCCGGTTGGATACCCATGCTCTGTAATTCCTTTACACTATGCTGTGTGGGCTTGGTCTTCAGTTCGTCGGCTACCTTCAGATAAGGCACGTAGGTCAGGTGAACACAAACGGCGTTCTTTCCCAGTTGCCAGCGTAACTGTCGGATCGCCTCCATGAATGGTGCACTCTCAATGTCTCCGATGGTGCCCCCTACTTCTGTTATCACAAAATCAAAAGCCCCTCCTTCTTGCGTCTCTATTCCTGCTTTCTCGCCTACCCGTAGCCTTATTCCCGAGCAAAGCTCGCCTACCCGTAGCCTTTCAGTAGTAAGCGACTTGAGGTCGAGTGCTGTCCCCGTGGGGGCTTCTATAGCTTTGTCGGCTGAAACTATTGTATCCCCCTCGGGAATTGACAGGGGGGCTCTCAGCATTCTTCTCTTTATCTCATCTGTGATGTGTGGTACCACCTGAATGGTCTTACCCAGATAGTCACCACGACGTTCGCGGTCAATCACCGTCTTGTAGATGCGTCCTGTAGTAATTGAATTGTTGCGTGTGGTGTGTATACCCGTAAATCGCTCATAGTGACCGAGGTCGAGATCGGTTTCCATGCCGTCCATCGTCACATAGCACTCACCATGCTCGTATGGGTTCAGTGTACCAGGATCGATATTTATATATGGGTCAAATTTCTGAATAGTTACTTTGTAGCCGCGTGCTTGTAATAGTTTGCCAATGCTGGCAGAGATGATACCCTTCCCAAGCGAAGAAACCACGCCGCCCGTCACGAAGATGTACTTTGTGTCCATTGTTTTTGTGGCAAAGATATTGCATTTTGGCAATTCAGCCAAAATAACGTTTGCTTTTTGATTGTTAAAAACGTACACAACTGTCAAAGTGTAAAGTTTATGATTTAAATAACTTTCATTCTGTTGTCATAATGATTAAAAAATACGTCAAATTGTAACAAAGTGATAGTTAGTATTAAAATCATGATTTAAAAAGTTACGAAAACTTTGTTCAATTAATCATTTTGTCTTATCTTTGCACGGAAAAATAGACAAAAGGAAAGTAAAAGTAAGGATAATATGACAAAATGTGAACTTCAAGTGTCTGAAAAGTTGCTAAACCAACAATGTTCGCAGAGGGGACTGTATCAGAGCCAGTACGAACATGATGCATGTGGCGTGGGTATGATAGTGAATATTCACGGTGGAAAGAGTCATGAATTGGTGGACAATGCCCTAAAGGTGTTGGAGAACATGGAGCATCGTGGTGCTGAGACTCGTGACAAGACGGGCGATGGTGCCGGTATTATGGTGCAGATTCCTCATGAGTTTATCCTGTTGCAGGGCATTCCTGTACCGGAAAAAGGTAAATATGGCACAGGACTGGTGTTTTTACCAAAGGATGAGCAGGCACAGCAGGAGATCCTGAGCGTGATGATCGAGGAGATTGAGCGTGAGGGACTACAGTTGATGCATCTGCGTACAGTACCTACGAAGCCTGAGGTACTGGGCGCCGCAGCTCGTGAGGTGGAGCCGGATATCAAACAGATTTTCGTTACGGGTATATCCGATGAACAAGTGCCCGTATTTGAGCATATATTATATAAGGTACGCAAGCGTATAGAAAATCGCATTGCCCGCTTGGCCCAAGGGGATGGAAATAGCAAGAATGAGGACTTCTATATCTGCTCGTTGTCGAATAAGAATATAATCTATAAGGGAATGCTGACCAGTGGGCAGTTACGGCGCTATTTCCCAGATTTGTCAAACGATTATTTTACAAGTGGACTGGCCCTGGTGCATTCCCGTTTTAGTACAAACACCTTCCCTAAATGGAAATTGGCCCAGCCCTTCCGTTTGTTGGCCCACAATGGCGAAATCAACACCATCCGTGGTAACCGAGGATGGATGAAGGCGAGGGAGAGTGTATTGCTTGAAGCCCCCATTCCCGCTAACTCGCCTACCCGTAGCCTTTCGGGGACCGTATGGGGGGCCGACATAGCACCCATCGTGCAAGAAGGTATGAGCGACTCAGCGAGTCTTGACAACGTCTTTGAATTTCTGCTGATGAGCGGCCTCTCGTTGCCACAGGCAATGGCCATTCTGGTACCGGAGAGCTTTAACGATAAGAATCCCATCAGCGAAGACCTGAAAGCCTTCTATGAGTATCACTCTATTTTGATGGAGCCGTGGGATGGTCCTGCCGCATTGCTTTTCAGCGATGGCCGTTACGCAGGTGGAATGCTCGACAGAAACGGATTGCGCCCCAGCCGATATACAATTACGAAGCAAGGCATGATGGTGGTTGCCAGCGAGGTGGGCGTGATGGACTTTGAGCCTGGCGACGTGGTGAGCAAGGGTCGTCTGCAACCAGGTAAGATATTGCTGATCGACACCCAGGAGGGCAAAATCTACTACGACGGTGAGATTAAGGAGCAGTTGGCCAAGGCCCATCCCTATCGAGAGTGGTTGAACGAGAACCGCGTACAGCTTGAGAAGCTCAAGAGTGGTCGCCATGTGGAAAACGGCGTGAGTGACCTTGATCGCAAACTTGTCGTCTTTGGTTTCGGTCAGGAGGATATCGACAAGACTATTGTGCCTATGGCCACAGCTGGTCAGGAACCAGTAGCAGCTATGGGTAACGACACGCCATTGGCAGTCATCAGCGATCGTCCGCAAATACTTTTCAACTATTTCCGTCAGCAATTTGCACAGGTGACCAATCCTGCTATCGACCCCATCCGCGAGGAACTGGTGATGAGCCTGACGGAGTACATCGGTGCTGTGGGCACCAATATCCTGACACCCGACGCATCCAACTGCAAGATGGTTCGCTTGCCCCAGCCAGTATTAACCAACACACAACTCGATATATTATGTAATATAAGGTACAAGGGCTTTAAGACGATAAAAATGCCAATGACCAGCCCCCTCCCAATCTCCCCCTTGGGGGAGGAGCCAAATTGGGAAAAGGCTGGCGAGAACTTAAGAAATGCTCTTGATAAACTCTGCAAGGATGCAGAAGATGCTGTAGATAAAGGATACAACTATATTATATTAACTGACAAGGTAGAACTCCTGCCCCAAGGGGGAGGTCCGGAGGGGGCTTTCTATATTCCTTCTCTTCTGGCCGTTTCAGCCGTACACCATTATCTCATTAGCGTGGGCAAGCGCGTTCAGACAGCGCTGATTGTAGAGAGTGGCGAGATTCGTGAGACGATGCATGCAGCCCTGTTGTTGGGCTATGGTGCCAGCGCTCTGTGTCCTTATATGACATTTGCCGTGCTCGATGATTTGGTGAAACGTCATAAGATTCAGGAGGAATATGCCACAGCAGAGAAGAACTATATCAAGGCTGTGGATAAAGGCCTGAAGAAGATCATGTCGAAGATGGGTATCTCGACCATCCGTTCTTATCGAGGTGCTAAGATCTTTGAAAGCATTGGACTAAGCGAAGACCTGCTGCGCCGCTATTTCGGCACTGAGGTGAGCACCATCGGAGGCATCGGTTTGAAGGAGATTGCCCGAGATGCCATCCGCTTCCAGCGAGCCGCTTCTTCTCTCCCTTCAAAAGATGTGTCAGGTTCTGCCTTCCTTCCCAACAATGGGCAATTCTCGTGGCGCAAGGATGGCATCCTGCACGCTTGGAATCCTGAGACCATCGCTAATCTGCAATTGGCTACACGACTGGGTAGCTATAAGAAATTCAAGGAGTGGTCGGCATTGGTTGATGAGAAGGAAAGACCCATCTTTATCCGTGACTTCTTCAGATGGAAGCGAGCCGCAACGCCAACGCCTCTCGATGAGGTGGAGCCTGTTGAGTCTATCGTGAAACACTTCGTGACGGGAGCCATGAGCTTCGGTGCTCTGAGTATTGAAGCCCATGAGGCACTTGCCCTGGCCATGAACAAGTTGGGTGCACGCAGCAACACCGGCGAGGGTGGCGAGGACAATGCCCGCTATCATACAGAGGTGGATGGTGTATCGCTGTCGAGTAAGACCAAGCAGATAGCCAGTGGACGCTTTGGCGTGACGGCCGAGTATCTGGTGAATGCTGAGGAGATTCAGATAAAGGTGGCGCAAGGTGCAAAGCCCGGTGAGGGTGGACAGTTGCCTGGTTTCAAGGTGAACGACATCATCGCTAAGACACGCAACGCCATCCCTGGTATCTCGCTCATCTCACCGCCACCACATCATGACATTTATAGCATCGAGGACTTGGCGCAGCTTATCTTCGACCTCAAGAATATCAATCCTACCGCTGCCGTTAGTGTGAAGCTGGTAGCTGAGAGTGGTGTGGGAACCATTGCCGCAGGTGTGGCCAAAGCCAAGGCCGACTTGATTGTGATTAGTGGAGCCGAGGGTGGTACGGGTGCAAGTCCCGCTTCGAGCATGCGTTTTGCGGGTATTTCGCCTGAGATAGGTCTGGCAGAGACGCAGCAGACACTGGTGATGAACGGTTTGCGCAACCAGGTGCGCCTACAGACCGACGGGCAGTTGAAGACCGCCAAGGATGTGATTATCATGGCCATGCTGGGTGCCGACGAGTTCTCGTTTGGTACGTTACCGTTGATTGTGCTGGGCTGCGTCATGATGCGCAAATGCAACACCAATACCTGTCCAATGGGCGTTGCCACGCAAAACCCGGAATTGCGGAAGCACTTCGAGGGAAGGGCGGAATACGTGGTGAACTTCTTTACCTTCCTGGCTGAGCAGGTGAGGGAGTATCTGAGCGAGATTGGCGTCCACAGTCTGAAGGAGATCATTGGACGTACAGATCTTATTGAGATCAGTGAAGTATTTTCTGCTGTTGAGAAATGGCGTACCATTGATTTCACACGTCTACTACATAAGCCCGAAACGGATAAGGCTCTTTATTGGGATCGTGGCGCCTATACTAAGGTGAGCGGTGTCAAGGATGAGGAGCTCATACGTGCTGCACAGAAAGCCATTGACACGCAAGAAGAGGTGACGCTCGACTATGCCATCAAGAATACCGATCGTGCTGTTGCTACCATGCTAAGTGGTGTTATCGCTAAGAAATACGGAGAGTCTGGTCTGCCTGATAGCACGATCAATATCAAGTTCAAGGGCTCGGCAGGTCAGTCATTTGGCGCCTTTGCCGTGCGTGGACTCAATCTCAAACTTGAGGGTGAATGCAACGATTACTTCGGCAAGGGACTCTCTGGTGGACGCATCAGCATCCTGCCTCCTGCTCGTAGGAGCGATGACTTTAAGGCTGAGGACAATATCATCGCTGGCAACACAGGACTCTACGGTGCCACCTCTGGTGAACTCTACATCAACGGAAAGGTGGGCGAGCGTTTTGGTGTGCGCAACTCTGGTGCTATCGCCGTTATCGAAGGCGCTGGTGATCACTGTTGTGAATATATGACGGGCGGTCGCGTAGTAGTGCTTGGTGAGACAGGGCGTAACTTCGCTGCTGGTATGTCGGGCGGCGTTGCCTACGTTTGGGATCCCAAGCATACTTTCGATTACTTCTGCAATATGGATATGGTGGAACTCAACCTCGTGGAGGACAGCGTAAGTCGCAAAGAGCTGCTTGAACTCATCCGTCAGCACTACCTGCATACGGGTTCGACTTTGGCAGGTCGTATGCTTGACGATTGGAATCACTATTGCGAGGAGTTTGTGCAGGTAGTTCCTATCGAGTATAAACGTGTGTTGCAGGAGGAGCAGATGAACAAACTGCGCCAGAAGATTGCCGATATGCAGCGGGATTATTGACGTCGAGAACCACTCTGTGGTACTCATCAAATCAAAACAGAAAAGAAAAAAAGATAGAAAAATGGGAAATCCAAAAGCATTTTTAGAGATACACCGCCAGGAGGCGGGATACCGTCCGATTCACGATAGAATCCACGATTTCGGAGAGGTGGAGCAGACACTCAACACCCGCGAACGAAAGTTGCAGGCATCGCGTTGCATGGACTGCGGCGTTCCCTTCTGCCACTGGGCATGTCCGTTAGGCAACAAGGCTCCTGAATGGAATGACGCCTTGTATAAAGGCGACTGGGAGTTGGCTTATCGCCTGCTGAATAGCACGAATCCTTTCCCTGAGTTTACAGGTCGCATCTGTCCTGCCCTCTGCGAGAAAGCCTGCGTACTGAATCGTTTCAACCATGAATCCACGACAAACCGCGAAGACGAGGCAGCCATCACTGAGATGGCCTTTCAGGAGGGATTCATCCTGCCGCATACCAACATCGTGCGCAATGGTAAGACGGTGGCCGTCATTGGTGCCGGTCCTGCAGGTCTTGCTGCTGCCAACGAACTCAACTTGATGGGTTATAAGGTCACCGTCTTTGAGAAGAACGAAGCCGCTGGGGGACTCCTCCGTTACGGAATTCCTAACTTCAAGCTCAACAAGGCCATCATCGACCGCCGCTTACGTCTCATGGAGGCTGAGGGCATCGAGTTTAAGTATGGAGTAGAAGCTCCTCCATCGGGGACCGTAGAGGGGGCCTTCGATGCCATCGTCATCGCTACCGGCACGCCTACGGCTCGTGACCTCAAGGCTCCTGGCCGCGAACTGAAAGGTGTCCACTTCGCCCTTGAGTTGCTTTCTCAGCAGAACCGCGTCCTGGCCGGCATCGAGTTCAGCAAAGACGACCGCATCACAGCCAAAGGTAAGGATGTGCTCGTCATTGGCGGTGGCGATACGGGTTCCGACTGTATTGGTACTGCCCATCGTCAAGGTTGTAAGAGCGTGACTCAGATTGAGATCATGCCTAAGCCTGTGGAAGGGCCTGATGACCCACAGAACCCCTGGCCCAACTGGCCTCGTACGCTGAAGACCACTTCGAGCCATGAAGAGGGCTGCACTCGCCGTTGGAACATCAACACCCTTGAGTTCTTGGGTAAGGATGGCAGACTTACTGGTGTCAAAGTGCAGGAGATAGACTGGGAGCCCAATCCCAATGGCGGTCGTCCCATCATGGTGGAGAAGGGCAAGCCTGAAATCATCAAGGCCGAGCTCTGCTTGTTGGCAATGGGCTTCCTAAAGCCTGAGCATCCAGCATATCCAGAGAATGTTTTCGTCTGCGGCGACTCCGCCAATGGTGCCTCGCTTGTCGTGCGTGCCTTGGCCAGTGGCAAGCAGATCGCCGTGAAAGTTGACAGGTTCCTACAAAAATGACTGAAAAGATTTCCTTCACCAAGATGCACGGCTGTGGCAATGACTATATCTACGTCAATGCCATGCAGTTTCCCATTGCCGACCCCGTCAAAGCGGCTATCCTTTGGAGCGACCGCCATAAGGGCATCGGCTCAGATGGGCTGGTGTTGATAGACAGGTCAACAGTCGCTGAGGCAGACTTCTCCATGCGTATCTTCAATGCCGACGGTTCGGAGGCAATGATGTGTGGCAATGCCAGTCGCTGCATTGCCAAATATCTGTACGAACGTGGTCTGACGGATAAGAAGGTGATACGCCTGCAGACGCTTTCGGGGGTGAAGAATCTTACGTTGCATGTTGCCAAGCCGCTCTCCTCTATGCAAGGGAATGGCGTGAAGGGGTCTGTCACCTCCGTTACCGTTGACATGGGGGAACCGGTATTCGACGTACCTGAACAATTCGTTGCGTCACGTGGACTGAATAAGGGAACCTTCGTCTCTATGGGCAATCCTCATTATGTCATCTTTACGGACAATATTGATGAGGTTGGCGAAATAGGTCGTGCCTTAGCGTATCACCACGCATTTCCACAACGGTGTAATATAGAATTTGCAGCTCGCCTTGACCCTGCGCTCAAATCTAATGAAGCTCTCCGCGTCCGTGTCTGGGAGCGTGGCAGTGGCATCACTCAGGCTTGTGGCACTGGGGCCTGCGCCACCGCAGTGGCTGCCTGTCTTACTGGCCGTGCCGGTCGCACATCGCAAATCATTATGGATGGCGGTACGCTCAACATCGAATGGCGGGAGTGTGATAATCACGTCTATATGACAGGTCCAGCAGCATTCGTCTTTGACGGAGAAATTTACAACACAAACTCAAATGAAGACCCGTGCCCCTGAGACGGTCTTCCCCCATGGGGAATAGAGGGGGGCTATAACTATGGCTTTAGTAAACATTCACTTCCTGAACCTCCAGAACAACTACCTGTTTGCCGACATTGCCAAGAAGGTGAATGCCTTCAAGGTGATGCACCCGAAGGCTGAAGTCATCAGTCTTGGTATTGGTGATGTGACGCAGCCGCTCTGTCCTGCCGTCACCGAGGCTATGCACAAGGCGGTCGACGAGATGGCTACCGCCGCCGGCTTCCACGGCTACGGGCCTGAGCAGGGCTACACCTTCTTGCGCGAAGCTATCCTGAAGAATGACTTCCTGCCCCGAGGCGTCCATCTGGACATTGACGAGATATTTATCAATGATGGGGCGAAATCGGATACTGGCAACTTTCAGGAACTGCTCCATTGGGACAACTTCATCGGGGTCACCGATCCCATCTATCCCGTCTATATCGACTCAAACGTGATGATTGGACGCTGCGGCACCTATCGCGATGGCCGCTGGACAAACGTGCGCTATATGCCTTGTACGGCGGAGAACGGCTTCGTACCGGAACTGCCGAAGGGCCGTCCCGTCGACGTCATCTACCTCTGCTATCCCAACAATCCCACGGGGACGGTCATCACCAAACAAGAACTACAGAAATGGGTGACATACGCGTTGAAGAATGATGCGCTGATCCTCTATGATGCTGCCTACCAGGCTTACATCCAGGACCCGAAGATACCTCATTCCATCTATGAGATTCGCGGGGCTCGCAAGTGTGCCGTGGAGTTCCGTTCCTATTCCAAGACGGCAGGCTTCACCGGAGTGCGCTGTGGCTACACCATCGTCCCAAAGGAGGTGAGCGTCTCCACCTTGACCTTCGGTCGAGATGGCTCACGCTCGGAAGAGCTGATGCAAGCATCGCTCTTCCCTCGCTCAAACGCCACCTTCGAAGGCGAGCGTATCTCCCTCAACCAGCTGTGGCTGCGCCGCCAGTGTACCAAGTTCAATGGCTGCAGCTATATCTCACAGCGTGCTGCCGAGGCGATCTACTCCCCAGAAGGCAAGCAACAGGTGAAGGCGACCATCGACTACTACATGCAGAACGCTCGAAAGATGCTACAGACCTTGCGCTCCCTTGGCTATGAGTGCTACGGTGGCGAGAACGCCCCCTACGTGTGGATGCGCACCCCCGATGTCTTCCAAAAGGAGATTGGCGCCATGGCTCCTACTTCCTCCTGGAAGTTTTTCGAGGCCCTGCTCTATGGGGCCAACGTCGTTTGTACTCCGGGTGTGGGCTTCGGCCCGTCGGGTGAGGGCTATGTACGCTTCACCGCCTTTGGAAGCCATGAACAGACCGATGAGGCCCTGCGACGTATCAAGGACTGGAGTAGGCGGTCTAACAGTTTGTAACAAAATGACGTCGTTTTTGCGCAAAGATTTAGCAAAATGACAAATTATATTAGTTTTAGTTAGCATTCTGTCAGTATGGTTCGTTTTTAACAATCATATTGGCAGAATTTCTTTTGTGGCTTCGTCAAAGTGTTATACCTTTGCACCCAAGAAATGACAAAGTGTCATTGTCAGGTTATTAATTATAGGTATTAAGGTATGAAAAAGATTGAAGCAATTATCCGCAAGACCAAGTTCGAGGAGGTGAAGGCAGCCTTGCTTTCGTCGGATATCGACTGGTTTGAGTACCACGACGTACATGGCATCGGCCAGAGTCGGCAGGAGCGCATCTATCGTGGTGTGCAATATTCGACCGACGTCATCGAGCGTGTAGCTATCTCTATCGTCTGCCGTGACGTGATAGTCGATCCCACCATTCGGGTGCTGTTGCAGGTGGCCCATACGGGCGAGATTGGCGACGGCCGCATCTTTGTGAGTGACGTGATAGACACTTGGTCGATACGTACTGGCGAGCACGGCGACACTGTTTTGAAAGATAAGAAGTAAAAAGATTGTAGGATTAAAATTTTCAGGATTATGAACGAAATTGGATTATCACTCGATACCGTATGGATGCTATTGGCAGCTATGTTGGTTTTCTGGATGCAGCCGGGCTTTGCGCTGTGTGAAGCAGGGTTTACTCGTAGTAAGAACACGGCTAACATCCTGATGAAGAACTTTGTCGACTTCATGTTCGGCTCATTGCTGTTCTTCTTCCTTGGATTCGGATTTATGTTCGGTAGGGATGGGGCTGGTTTTATCGGTACTCCCAACTGGGGTGACTTGAGCTTCTATCAGGGTGACCTGCCTGTTGAGGGCTTCCTGATTTTCGAGACCGTCTTCTGTGCCACGGCTGCCACTATCGTTAGTGGTGCGATGGCTGAGCGTACTAAGTTCTCGATGTACCTTATTTATAGTGCTGTGATCTCGCTGTTCATCTACCCCATCGAGGGTCACTGGACATGGGGTGGTGGCTGGCTCTGCGATGACGCTGCCGATGGCTTTATGATGTCGACGTTTGGCGACGTGTTCCATGACTTTGCGGGTTCTGCCATCGTGCATAGTGTAGGTGGCGTGTTGGCCTTGATAGGTGCCTTGGCTTTAGGACCTCGTGTGGGTAAGTATGGCAATGACGGTAAAAGTCGCGCCATTCCTGGTCACAACCTTGCGATGGCCGCGCTGGGCGTGTTTATCCTTTGGCTCGGATGGTTCGGCTTCAACCCAGGTTCGCAGTTGGCCGCCAGTGGTGAGGTGAATCGCATCGCCATCTCGCATGTGTTTCTGACCACCAACCTGGCCGCAGTCGGAGGTGGAACTGCCACGATGTTTCTCACATGGATAAAGTATGGCAAGCCTTCGCTCTCACTCACGCTGAACGGCGTACTGGCAGGTCTTGTGGGTATCACGGCCGGTTGCGACCTGGTATCACCCATCGGTGCCGTGATCATCGGTCTTGTCTGTGGCATCGTCCTCGTCTATGCCATCGAGTTTATCGACCACAAGTTGCATATCGACGACCCAGTTGGTGCTTCCTCGGTACATGGCGTCTGCGGTATCCTTGGCACCTTGATGACGGGTCTGCTATCTACTTCGAATGGTGCTTTCTATGGCTACGGCTGGGGATTCTTCGGTGCTGAGTGCTTTGGCGTCCTGGTCATCGACCTCTGGGCTGCAGCCTGCGGATTCGCCTTGTTCTTTGGCATCAAAAAGGCTCACGGCCTGCGAGTGGACAAGCGAATAGAAGAGGAAGGACTCGATGTCTACGAGCATGGTGAGTTGTGCTACAACTAAATGAAGAGAGAAGAATTTGCTACAGCATTATATACACAAAAGAAAGTAAAGGTATGAAAAAGATTGTTTTTATGGCCATGATGATGGCTACAGGATGGAGTGCTACGGCACAAGAAGAGATGGAAGTAACGGTTGCGGCCGATGTGGTGAATCAGTATATTTGGCGTGGTCAGGACTTGGGCAACGTGTCCTTGCAGCCCACACTTGGCGTTGGCTATAAGGGCCTCTCGCTGACGGGATGGGGCAGCGTAGGTCTCACCGACCCTGCCGACACGAAGGAGTTTGATCTGACGCTTGGCTACCAGGTAGGCAATCTGAATGTCGGAATCACAGACTACTGGTTCAATCAGAATGGTCTTGACCCAGAAGCACGATACTTCAAGTATGATGCCCACGGAACGAACCACCTTTTTGAGGCCAACATCGGTTACGACTTCGGTGTGGCCAGCATACAGTGGTTTACCAACTTTGCAGGCAACGACGGCACCAACAAGGACGGCAAGCGCGCCTATAGCAGTTACATGGAGGTTGTTGTCCCCTTTAAACTTTCTGCCATTGAGTGGACTGCTACGGCCGGTGCCGTCCCCTGGGCCACGACCTCATACGGCACTACTGGCTTTGCGGTGACTGACCTGTCGCTGAAAGCCACCAAGGAAATAAAGGTGACTGACTCGTTTGCAATTCCTGTCTTCGGTCAGGTTGTAGGCAACCCCTGCTCGCAGAGAGCCTACCTGATTTTCGGAATCACGCTGCAGCCTTGAGCAGTCCAGAGATAAGCGGTATGTGGTGAGAGGTAAGAGATTGGTTGAGAAAGTGAGACATGAATGAAAACGTTTAACTTATAATAAATACGTAATATGGAAACATTAAGATTTCAGGTTGTTGGTGAGGCTTTCAAGAAGAAACCCGTGAGCACGGTGTCTCAGCCTACCGAAGTAGGCAGTGAGCATGGTTCGGCCATGAGGCCTTGTGAGTATTTCGGTCTGAAGGTGTTCAATCGTGAGAAAATGTACAAGTATCTGCCGAAGCAGGTCTATGAGAAGATGATCGACGTGATGGACCATGGCGCCCGTCTTGATCGTGATATCGCCGATGCAGTGGCAGCAGGCATGAAGCAGTGGGCCATTGAAAGCGGAGTCACCCACTATACCCACTGGTTCCAGCCATTGACAGAAGGTACCGCCGAGAAGCACGACTCGTTTATTGAGCACGACGGCAAGGGTGGCATGGTCGAGGAGTTCACGGGTAAGCTGCTCGTTCAGCAGGAGCCAGATGCCTCGTCGTTCCCCTCAGGTGGCATTCGCTCTACCTTCGAGGCTCGTGGCTATTCGGCATGGGACCCCACCTCGCCCGTGTTCATCATCGACGATACCCTCTGTATCCCCACCGTATTTATTAGTTATAGCGGCGAGGCCCTCGACTATAAGGCTCCGTTGCTGCGTGCCCTGCATGCCGTCAACATAGCTGCTACCGATGTGTGCCATTACTTCGACCCCAGTGTAAAGAAGGTGACCTCCAATCTCGGTTGGGAACAGGAGTATTTCCTGGTTGACGAAGGCCTGTATGCAGCTCGTCCCGACCTGCTGCTGACCGGTCGCACGCTGATGGGCCACGACTCTGCCAAGAACCAGCAGATGGATGACCATTATTTCGGAGCCATTCCTGAGCGTGTAGCTGCCTTTATGCGCGACTTGGAGATACAGGCCCTTGAGTTAGGTGTGCCCTGTAAGACACGTCACAATGAGGTGGCCCCCAACCAGTTTGAGCTGGCACCCATCTTCGAGGAAACCAATCTCGCCGTCGACCACAACATGATGCTGATGTCGCTGATGAAGAAGGTGGCTCGCAAGCACGGCTTCCGTGTGCTGCTCCACGAAAAGCCCTTTGCCGGTATCAACGGATCGGGCAAGCACAACAACTGGAGCCTGAGTACCGATAATGGTGTGCTGCTCCATGCCCCTGGCAAGAATGCAGCGCAGAATCTGCGCTTTGCCACATTCATCGTTGAGACGCTGATGGGTGTCTATCGTCACAACGGACTGCTGAAGGCTTCGATTATGAGCGCCACCAATGCCCATCGTCTGGGAGCCAACGAGGCACCGCCTGCCATCATCTCCAGCTTCCTTGGTAAGCAGGTGAGCGAGTTGCTCGACCATTTGGAGAAAGCCCCCCTTTCCTCTTCCGAGGGGGACGCATCAGTTTCTGCAGACAAAGCCACAGAAGCCCCCGAGGGGGCCGTAGGCGGCGCTTTGCTGATGGATGGCAAAGGCCATTTCAAGATGGACATCCCTGAGATTCCCGAACTGCTGATTGACAACACCGACCGCAACCGCACTTCGCCCTTCGCCTTCACCGGCAACCGCTTCGAGTTCCGTGCCGTGGGTAGCGAGGCCAACTGTGCCAGCGCGATGATAGCCCTCAACAGTGCAGTAGCCGAAGCCCTCGTCGACTTCAAGAAGCGCGTCGACGCCCGCATTCCTGAGTTTGAGAAGAAGCTCGAGGGCACTGGCCACAATGCCACCTACCACGCCATTATCGAGGTGTTGCGTGAGGATATCAAGACCTGCAAGCCCATCCGTTTCGACGGCAACGGCTACTCGGAAGAGTGGGTCGCAGAGGCCGCGAAGCGTGGACTCGACGTCGAGAAGTCCTGCCCCAAGATTTTTGAGCGCTACCTCGACAAGGAGAGCATTCAGATGTTTGAGAGCCTGGGCGTGATGACGAAGAAAGAGCTGGAAGCCCGCAACGAGGTGAAGTGGGAGACCTACACGAAGAAGATTCAGATAGAGGCCCGTGTGCTTGGCGACCTCTCGATCAACCATATCATCCCTGTGGCCACCCGCTATCAGACACAGTTGCTGCAGAATGTCGATAGCGTCTCAACGGTATTCCCCATCGACAAGGCCGAGAGACTCAACGCCCGTAACCTCAAGATTATTGAGGAGATCGCCGAGCGTACGGCCGAAATAGAAAAGGGAGTCGAAGATCTGGTCAATGCCCGCAAGCTTGCCAATAAGATTGAGGGCGAGCATGCGAAGGCCATCGCCTATCACGACAATGTGGAGCCACTACTTGATGATATCCGCTACCAGATTGACAAGTTGGAACTCATCGTTGACGATGCCCTTTGGCCACTTCCTAAGTATCGTGAGCTGTTATTCATAAGATAAGCAAGAGGAGGGGGCTCGCTGCTGTGAAGCATCGAGCTCTCCATTTTTTTATGTCCCGTCAAATCCCTGCTTATCCTACTCCCTACATCACAAAGTCTGCCGAAATACAGTTTGCGAAGATCCTACCTATTCAATTATTAGTCATTCATCGTGGTATGATACAATTTCCAATGCTTGTGCAACAATTAGCTATGGTTTGTTTGAAGAAAAAGTATTACTTTTACACCCAAAAATGATAGCTATAAACTCATGAGCATTTTATGAAACAAATTATCACAATGATTTCTCTGGCCGTGTGTTCAGTATTCTCGGCTCAGGCACAACAGGAAACCCGAGTAGAAACTTTTCCTATCAGTAGCGTCCGATTGGGTGAAAGCCAGTTTTTGCGCAATCAGCAGATGGACATTTACTATCTGTTAGGACTTGATGCTGACCGATTGTTGGCACCCTATCTGAAAGGGGCTGGACTGAAGCCAAAGGCCGATAATTATTCCAACTGGGAGAATACGGGACTGGACGGACATATAGGCGGGCACTATCTGTCGGCATTGGCCTATATGTATGCAGCTACAGGCAATAAGGAGGTGGAACGCCGCATGGACTATTACCTGAGTGAACTGTATCGCTGTCAGCAGAACCGTAGTGACGGTTATTTAGGTGGCGTCCCCAACCCCGACAAGATATGGGGTGAGATAGCTGAAGGTAATATTCGTGCCAACTCCTTCGGTCTGAACGACCGTTGGGTGCCACTCTATAATATTCATAAGATATATGCTGGCCTGAGGGATGCTTGGCTCATCGCAGGGCGACGGACTGCCAAGGAGATGCTCATCAAGCTTACAGACTGGATGATTAGTGAAGTGAGTCAATTGAGCGACGAACAGATTCAGGAGATGCTGAAGAGTGAGCAAGGTGGTTTGAACGAGACCTTTGCCGATGTCTATGCCATCACGGGTGACAAGAAGTACCTTCGTCTGGCCCATCAGTTTAGTGACCAGCGTATGTTGCAGCCTCTGCTCAAGGGCGAGGACAACCTGACGGGCAAGCATGCCAACACGCAGATTCCAAAGGTCATTGGCTATAAGCGTATTGCTGATTTGGAGGGGCTGAACGACTGGGACCGTGCTGCCAAGTTCTTCTGGGATGTGGTGGTTGGCCAGCGTAGCGTCTCTATTGGTGGTAACTCCATGCGTGAGCACTTCAACCCTACCAACGACTTTACGGGATTGCTGGAAAGTGAGCAGGGGCCTGAAAGCTGCAACACGTATAACATGCTGCGCCTCACGAAAATGTTCTACCAGACTTCGGCAGACAAGTCGTACATGGACTATTACGAGCGGGCACTCTACAATCATATCCTCTCTATTCTGAACCCTGTGCAGGGTGGGTTCGTCTATTTCACCCCCATGCGCTCAGGCCACTATCGTGTCTATTCCCAGCCGCAGACGTCCATGTGGTGCTGTGTGGGAACGGGCTTGGAGAATCCTGCACGCTATGGTGAGATGATTTATGCCCATGAAGGCAACGACCTCGTTGTCAACCTTTTTATCCCCTCTACCTTGACGTGGAAGGACATGACCGTGACGCAGACTAACCAATTCCCACAGGAACCCTCGACTACGCTGACGCTCAACATGAAGAAGGCTTCCGAGTTTGCCCTCAAGATACGAAAGCCAAAGTGGACGGATGGGATGACGGTCTCCGTTGCTGGCAATGCTGTGAACTATCAGACAGAGAATGGCTATATCGTGATCAAACGGAAGTGGAAGGATGGTGATGTCATCAATGTGAACATGCCCATGCATCTCACTGCAGAGACGACACCCGATGGCAAACCGCAGTACTCGTTCCTCTACGGCCCCATCGTCTTGGCTGCCAAGACGGGAACAGAACGTCAAGATGGCCTCTATGCCGATGACAGTCGTGGCGGTCACATCGCCAACGGCCCGCAGATACCACTGACACAGATGCCTGCATTGGTGGGCTCTCAAGGGGATGTCTTACAGCACCTGACACCTGTGGAGGGTAAGCCGTTGACATTCCGTCTGAAAGATGTCACCTTGCCAGCCTTCGAGGGACTTACCTTGCAGCCCTTCTACCAGCTTTACGAATGCCGCTATCAGATCTATTTCCCCCTCTACTCACAGGAGGAATGGAACGAGCGTCAACAGCAGATGGCTGCTGCTGAACAGGAACGGATGGCGCTGGAGAAGCGGACTATCGACAAGGTGTACTGTGGTGAACAGCAGTCAGAAAGCGATCATTTCTTCGTTGCCGAAGGCAGTTGGAACGGTAGTGATGGTGGACAGCATTGGCGTCGTGCTCGTGGCTCTTTCTCCTATCAGGTGAAGGCCGCCGATGCCAAGAGCCTACGTATCAAGACCTTCCCAGGTGAACGTCAGCAGGTGCGTATCTCTATCAACAATCAGTCGTTTGGAACCTTACAGGCACAGCCCAGCGGACTGCTTGAGTTGGAGTGGCCCAAGGACTTACGGACAGAGACGGCTACCATCACGATTGCTGCCGAGCAGAGCAGGGAGACACCAAGGATTATCGAGGTAAGGATTTGTAAGGAGGCCAGTGAACAATGAACAACAACTGTAATATTATAAGAAGAGGATTGGCTACTATCCTCTTCTTTTCAGCATGTACGGTAGTAGTACAGGCTCAGACGGTGGTGAAGGGCGGTTGGGAGCAGTTTGGTATCCAGAAGGCCGACACCATAATAAAGCTAAACCGCACGGAGGTAGTGGCAGGCAACAAGTCTGTCATCTTCTATGGTGATGCTCGTCAAGGATTTGACGTCTCGCTGGAGCTCTGCTGCCACACGCTGGGTACCGAACAGGTGTTTCTCTGTAAGGATGGCAAAGGAGGCGAAAAGTTTGCTGACTTCAGCATTGGCTATGACAATATGCAACGCCATATCTTTGTCGAAGTGAAGGACGTACAGGGCCAGTTGCACCGCTTCATTGCTGGTGAAGAGGTGAAGAAAGACCAGTGGTACTCCGTTAGAACAAAAGCACACTACGATGCAGAGGCAAGAAAAACCGTACTGAGCTTCTGTGTGGACGGAAAGGAATCGACGGTGAGCTATTCCGGCTATGCCCTTCCCTATACTGTCAGCCGCTGGGTGGTGGGCCACGGATTCCCAGGAGGATTCCCTAACTCCCTGCAGGTGCTCGATGGTGAGGTGGCCCAGGTCAAGGTGTCGGTGACGGGTATCGACCGCCAAGAAGGCGAGAACCCGCTCTTCACCGATCGCTTTACGGCCGACCCAGCTTGCACGGTGATTGGTGATCGCATTTATGCCTTCGTCGGTGAGGATAAGGCTGGTGTGGGCGGTTGGTTCTACATGCCCCATTGGGTGTGCTATTCCAGCGATGACATGATTCACTGGACCAACCACGGTGTGGTGCTTCGTGCTGCCGATTTCCCCAATGCCAATCCTGGAGGTGCTTGGGCAGGCCAAGTGGTGGAGCAGAAGGGCAAATACTATTATTATGTGACGCTTGACGACAAGCGCAACGGCAAGCACATGATCGACGTGGCTGTGAGTGACTCGCCTACAGGTCCCTTTCTCCCAGCCCGTAAGGACGGCACGCCAATGATTACCGATGACATGACCACCGACTCCCACCGCGGCAATGCCGACATCGACCCCACGGTGTTCATCGATGACGATGGAACTCCTTGGATGGCTTGGGGTAATGGAGATTGCTACATGGTACGGCTAAAGAAGAATATGATAGAGTTGGATGGCGAAATCAAGAAGGTGCCTTTCCGTAACTACTCCGAAGGTCCGTGGCTCTTCAAGCGTGGTGAGTTTTATTATATGGTCTATGCTGCCGATGCCCCTGGAGTGCAACCAGAGCAGATGGCCTATTCCTATGCCCGCAACATTGAAGGCCCGTGGACATACGGTAGCCTGCTGACTGGTCCCGCCAAGTACGGATTCACTATCCATCCCAGCGTCAACGAATTCAAGGGCCATTGGTATTTCTTCTACCACGATGGCTCCTACATGCTGAATGGCGAACCGGGCGGTGATTGCCGCCGACAGGTTTGTGTGGAGTACCTCTACTTCAATCCAGACGGCACCATCCAGCCTGTCACGCTGACACGGGAGGGAGTAAAGAAATAATTTGGTTGTGATAATCGAACCTTGGTTCATCAGCCCACGAACATAAGTTCAGAGGCTGATAAACCAAGGTTCATTTTATCTTCCTAACCACCTCATGGGGTTAAGAAGTTGGGTCCAGTTACGGAGTTGGAACTGCATGATGCCGTCACTGCCAAGTGAACCAAGCATCTGGCGAGCAGCAACACGCTGACCCGTGCTGACACTAACAGTGGTGAGGTTGCAATAGACGGAGATATACTTGCCGTGACGTACCATAACGATGTATTTGCCACCTTGATTGAAGACGGCACTTACCTCGCCATCGAAGACGCTACGGGCTTGGGCACCTGACTGGCCTTTGAGGTGGATGCCTTTCGACTCAAGCTGTACGTTCTTTAGTCCCTCGACCATATTGCTACCGAAGGTACGCACAATCTTGTAGGCACCGGTGATGGGCATGGGCAGACGTCCGCGGTTTTGCTCAAAACCACCGGTAAGCATGCGGTCGGCAGCGGGGACGGTGAAGTCTTCAGCCGACTTTTTTACCTGGGCAATCTCACGCTCACGTGCCGTATTCTCTTCACGGGCATTTTTTTCCACCCGCTTGCGGGCTTGTTCGGCTTCTTGAGCTCTCCGTTCTGCAGCAGCACGTTCCTGAGCGCTTTTCCTGCTGGCTTCACGAGCAGCAGCCTTGGCTCGCTCCTCAGCGGCTTTGGCCTGTGCGATGCGTCGTTCGTTCTCTTTTCGGGCAGCTTCAGCAGCGGCACGCTTGCGGGCCAGCTCTTCCTGTCGCTTCTTGGCAGCCTCTGCTGCAGCTTTGCGTCTTGCTTCGGCTTCGGCACGAGCTTTGGCACGAGCCACTTCCTCAGCAATCATCTTGTCGATGCGGGTATTCAACTCTCGCTCCTGACGCTGTTGCTGTTCTATGATCGTAGCCAGCGTAAGCTGTTCTTTTTTGAGCGTAGCCACCTGCTTTTCCTGCTCGTTTTGTTTGCCTTCAAGTTGCACCTGTTCTTGCTGTCCACGGGAAAGGAGAGTATTCATCCTGTCTTTGGCCTGAGCAAGCTGTTGGCGTTTCTGCGTCACCTGTTCCTGTTTCTGCTTCACCGCTTCGCCCTGTGCCCGCTGAAAGGTGGCATACTCACGGGTGAAGCGCAACCGACGGTACATCTTATTGAAGTTATCGGCACTAAAGACAAACATCATCTGGTTTTGGATGGAACGATTGCGATGCAGGTAGCGCATGGACTTCATATAGCGCTGCTTGCGATCGTCGAGCTCTTGTGTGAGGGTGTCCATCTGTCGGTTTAGCAGACTGATGTTGGCGTTAAGGGTAGTGATGTCCTGACGGATGGTGTCGATGACGCGACGCTTGTGGTTGATTTCATTATTGAGTATGAGTAGTGCCTGCATACCTTGGCGCACACCAGCTTCTACCTGAGCCTTGCGTTTCTTTTTGGCCTCGGTGTCCTCATGCAGCTTTTTTTTCTGGTTTTGCAGGCTCTTCACCGTTGGTTGCTTGGAGGTGTTGCCCTTGCTTTTCTGCTGCTGTTTCTTCTGCTGGGTAGTGGTCTTACGCTGGTTGGAGGTCTTCTGCGTAGAAGTCTTTTGCGTAGTGGGTTTCTTCTGCGTAGTAGCCTTCTTCACGGTTGTTGCGGTCGGCTTTGACGCAGTTTTCCTTTGCGTCGAAGTCGACCGCTGTGCTGTAACCGGCAGGAATAAAGTAACCAGCAGGCACAATAACCAAAACCTTCTAATCATAGAAAGCGTATCAATCTCTTTAATGGAATAAAGATACTAAAGTGCCATGAATCGACGTAAGATTTCGTCGACGGTCACCTCATTGTATTTATTGGATACCTGTGTACGAGTCTCCCATTCACTGTCGTTGCCGATGTAGTTCAGCAATACGCCAAGCTTGATTTCCTTGTTAGGCGTAGTCAGTGTGACGCTCATGTCATTAGGGAATGCCTTTTTACCCACGGTAGAAAAACTGCGATAGTCCCAGTTGAGCTGTGATGAGCCACCCTGACGTGGCGTATAGAGGATATTGGCCATCTTGATGCGGCCAGTACCGCTGTCGGTCAGCCAGCTGTAGGTCATCTTCTCCTTCTGATAGCTGAGGATGGTGTTCTCGACGTCGCTCATCACCTGGATGCTGTCATAGGCAGCCTCGTTGATTTTCTCGTGTCCGGGAAGGAACAGCTCATTCCAGAAGAGAGCCTGCAAGGTATTGAAGTTGATACCACTGTTGCGCAGGAAGTCAACATGGTGGTAGGGGACGCGCAGGAACTGCTTGTTGATGCGGTCCATGATGAGCACATAGTCCTTGGTGAATTCCAGACGGCCAGCTTCGACAAAGCCGAAGGCCATGAGCTGCAGGCGAATCACGTCGTCGCGCTTCATCTTCAGGTTGCCGGTGAGCGACTGAGAGAGTGCTCCCACCTCAACGGAGAAACGAATCTTCGAGGTGATGAAATCACTGGTGTGAGCATTGCTGTTCACCTTTTCTATTAATGCTCTGTTATCAGAATTCACGGGAGCTACAGGCTCCGTCTTTACAGCTTTCTTGTGGGTACCGCAGGCAGTGAGCAACAGAGGTATTACGAAAGCACAAGTCTTTAGAATGGTTGATAGGTGTTTCATTGCTTGATATATTTTTTACGTTTGATTTTTCTGATAAGTACTTTGTTGGCCGGGTCTTTCTCCAGGGCTTCCTGCCAAAGGCGCACGGCATTATCTACGTCTCCGCAAAGGAAATAGATGTCACCGCCATGTTCGGTAATGACGCTGCTGTGGACAGAGTCGTTTTGCAGGGCCTGTTCGATGTAGATGCGTGACTCGCTGTAGCGTTTCTGCATGAATAGTATCCATGCGTAGGTGTCCAGATAGGTGGCGTTGGTAGGTTCGGCAGTGATGGTCTTGTGGCTCATCTGCTCGGCACGTTCCAACTGTTCGCCCTCGACGCTGAGGTAGTAGGCATAGTTGTTCAGACAACCAATATTGTTGGGCTTCCATTGCAGACAGGAATCGTAGGCGGCATAGGCCTCATGCTTCAGACCTTTCTGATGGAGCAGGTCCCCCATGACCTCGTAGAAGGTGGAGACGATTTCTGGCGAACTCTCCTGTGTGATGACGCTGATGCCGTTGCGGAAGGCTTCAAGTGCCTCATCATGATTATCCTGTCGGTAGAACGCCATGCCTTGATAGTAGTAGAAGGCCATCTCGTCGGGATTGTACTGTCGGGCGGTGCGGCAGAGGTCGATGATGCGCTGGTCGTCCTGGGCATCCCATGCATGCTGCACCAGTTGCAGGCGAGCGGATGCGTTGTCGGGAGCCAATTGAAGCACAAATTCCAAGATGCGGTTGACGCTATCGCGGGGCATTTTCTTCAGGTTCATGTAGGCGGCACAGAACTCGGCCAGTTCTGGATCTGGGTCAGGCTGGGCCAGCATCTCGTGGAATAGTGATAGTATCTGTGTGCTGTCGCCTCCGGCTTGTTCGCTGGCACTGATTTCCTGACGTAGCAAATAGACCTTCTCATCCTGAGAGGCCTCCTTGTTGAGCAGTATCTGACGGGTGAGGGAGTCGGCCTTCTCACCTTCGGCTTGCATCAGGTAGTAGGTGCGCATGGACATCTGGGCGCGAACATTGGCAGGTTCTTGCTCCAGGACTCGAACCAGTATGTCGTAAGCTTCGTCTTCCTGATCGTTCATCATCAGCATGTTGGCCCAAAGCGTCTGGTAGGTGAGGTCGTTGGGGTGTTGTGTGGCCAGCAGTTCCATCTCCTTAATGGCTGCTTCCTTGTCGTCCTGTTGCATGTAGAGCTGACTCTTGGCAACGGACAGTCGTTCGCTCTTACCGTCATTGAGCTCCATGCGTTCCAACACGCCAATGGCCTTGGTAAAGTCTTTCTCCTGTACGTAAAGCCGATAAAGTGTTTCCAACAGGTCCTGACGACCCTTGTCGGATTCATACATGCGTTCCAGCACGTCGATGGCCTCACCATATTCTTCCGACTCGATATAGGCTTGAGCCAGCGTTTCGAGGTAGGTGCTGTTGCGTGGCTCCAGTTCGGCTGCGTGCTTGAAGTAAGCGAGAGCTTGCTTTTGATTGTTCAGATGATTATAGTACTGAGCCAGGAAGAAATAGGCCTCGCTGGCTTGCGGATTCAGTTCCAGACAGCGGCTCAGCAGATCGAAGGCAGCATCGTTGTTGCCCTTTTGCCGTTGAACCATTGCCTCCAGGAAGAGATGGTCGTACTGACGGATGGAGGATTGGGTAGAGGGAGCGGAAAATGGCTCCTGGGCAGCAATAGCCAAGGAAACCATCAGAAACAGTAAAAATACCTTCAGTCGCTCCATAATCCTCACTTCACTCCTGTATGTCCGTAACCACCTTCTCCGCGTTCGGTCTCGTCAAGTTGTTCCACTTCAATAAATTCGGCCTGTTCATGGCGGGCGATAACCATTTGTGCAATGCGTTCACCGTCATTGACGATGAAGTCGCAGTTGCCTAAGTTAATCAGCAACACGCCTATTTCGCCGCGATAGTCGGCATCGACAGTACCTGGCGCATTGAGCACAGTGATGCCAGCCTTCAAGGCCAGTCCGCTGCGGGGTCTTACCTGTGCCTCATATCCTGGTGGCAGGGCGATGTAGAGACCCGTAGGAATGAGCTTGCGCTCCATAGGGTGCAGCACAATAGGCTCATCGATATTTGCCCTCAGATCCATACCTGCACTCTGAGTCGTAGCGTATGCAGGTAGTGGCTGCCGGCCCTTGTTCAAAATCCTAATTTTCATTTGTATGTGTACGTAATGAACTGCAAAAGTAGCTATTTCTTGCGAGACCACCATATTTTTAATGCTAAAATGTGTTATTGTCTGACTTTCGTAACTTTGAGAGCCTGAAAATGAGATGTCCTTTTTGGTCGTAAGGCTATGTAAAAATTTTTTTCCAGTTAGAAATTTTGTTTTTCAAGGCGTGTGTCTCAACCACCTTATGTTTGATTGCAGGCCAAGAATTTCCGAATGAGATAATAAAGACAAAAGGCAATTTGTCAAAGCGAGATTTGTATGATATTTTCATCTTTCCTGAAGAGTCTGTAAAACCCACCATAAATAATGAATTAACTCCATTCACTTTATGAGTTAATTCAGATGATCGATCGAATTAACTCAAATGGTTTAGGGGGTTGTTAAGTAAAAATAATGCCTAGTAATATTGTTGATTATTTTTACTTGCTAATTACGTTTTCAATTTAATTGCAAAAGAACCATTTTTGCTGTACTCTACTACCGTAGCCATAATTATAGAAACAGAGCGTTACTTCCTTGGATTGTTCTCTCGGCTACTACTTTTTGCTTTTATGCTAACTCAGGAAGTGATATAAGCTGAATAAAATAGAGTAAAATGTATGGTTTTACCCAGCAAAATGTGTGGTTTTGCTCAGTAAAATGTATGGTTTTGCTCAGTAAAATGTGTGGTTTTGCTTAGTAAAACCATACATTTTGTTTTAGATGGGTTAAGTCAAACAGAATAATTAGCTAATTCAATCGCTCTATTATTGCTACTTGCTTCAGAAATAGAGGTGATAGGCGAGTATGTGAAACATACGAAATTTGAGAAATATGAAAAAATACAGAAAAAGTGCTTGTACTTTCAGCAAAAAGTTGTATCTTTGCACTCGCAGTTCAATAAAGAGCTGTCCGTAAAGGTTCGCTTAGCCGCGATTAATTGGGAATGTGAGTGAGAATCTCCGACTGTCCCGCAGCAGTGAACTCCATTATGGCTCCTAAGTAATATGCCATTGTCTGATTGGATGAGAAGGCACTTGGGAGTGGAGAAAAGTCTGAAGACCAGCCTTTTGCGGTAAATATGCCAAATGCTCTCGATGAAAGGGCATGGGGTGAAAGCTAATGATTGTGGGAAAAGTGTTCGTCAAAGGCCTTCGTACATAGGTCTCTTTATTGACTCAGCGCGGTCATGCGCATACGTGTATTATATATAAGTTTTTTAGGGGGAAGCCTGTCGTGAGACAGTACTTCCCTTTTTGATGATAAAAGTTTGGTCGTTTATGCTTTTTTCTGTACTTTTGCACCATGATTATGGACTGGAACCAACTTATATCCAATCGTCGCCTCGGTCAAGAGCATCGTCATCCGGAGCGTCACGATGACCGCACAGAGTTCAAACGCGACTACGACCGTTTGATTTTCTCGGCTCCCTTTCGCCGTTTGCAGAATAAGACGCAGGTGTTCCCGTTGCCAGGTAGCATCTTCGTCCACAATCGACTTACACATTCGCTCGAAGTAGCCAGCGTGGGTATGTCGCTCGGTAACGATGTGGCTCAGCGGCTGATGACACGCGAAGGTATGAGCCCAATGGTAAGTGAAATAGGACAGATTGTAGCCACAGCCTGCTTAGCTCACGATATGGGTAACCCGCCTTTCGGCCACTCTGGTGAGAAAGCCATCCAGACCTTCTTCACCGAGGGAAAGGGCATGTATCTGCAAGAGAAGGTTTCGGCACCTTTCTGGGATGACATCACCCACTTTGAGGGCAATGCCAATGCCTTCCGCCTGCTCACCCATCAGTTTCGCGGACGTCGACCTGGTGGATTTGTCATGACCTATAGTACGTTGGCCAGCATCGTGAAATATCCTTTCTCATCGTCGTTAGCTGGGAAGAAAGGCAAGTTCGGCTTCTTTAACAGCGAATCGGAGATATTTCAGCGGATAGCCGATGAGATGGGAATCATTAGAATAGAATCTGAATTGCCTCAGTCTTCACCTCGTGTCCCCTACACGCCATTAAAGTATGCTCGCCATCCGCTGGTCTATCTCGTTGAGGCTGCCGATGACATCTGCTATGAGATAATGGACCTTGAGGATGCCCACAAACTGAAGATTCTTACGCTCGATGAGACCTTCAACTTGATGCTTGCTTTCTTCGATGAAGAAACGCAGGAGCATATCCGACAGCGAATCAAGGATGAAGAGTTGACCGACCCCAACGAGCAGATACAATATTTGCGGGCGTCTGTTATTGGAAAATTGGAGAACGAATGTGTACAGGCCTTCATGCAAAACGAAGAGAAGATCCTGGCAGGAACGTTCACGGGAAGTCTAATCGACCATATCAGCGAGTTGCAGCATGAAGCCTATGTGCGTTGCACCAAAATATCCAAGCAGCGCATATACAAGAGTAAGCCGGTACTTGATGTCGAGTTGTCAGGTTATCGCATCATGGACACTCTCATGGAACTGATGATTGAGGCGATAGAGCATCCAGAACGCTATTATTCGCAACAGCTTATCGGTCGTGTGTCCAGCCAGTACGATATTGAAAGCCCTGACCTGGAGACGCGCATTATGGCCGTCATTGACTATATTAGTGGCATGACCGATGTCTATGCCCTTGATGTCTATCAGAAAATCTGTGGAATATCGCTCCCGATAGTGTAAGACTTAGTAATTATCGCGGTAGATGACCTTGCCTGCTCCGCTGGTGATTTTCATTGCCTCGGGATGATCCTTGATGAAAGAGTCAATGTGTCGCACACGTTTTTCTTCAAAAATTTCATCCATAGCAATGAGGATGCCCGTCTCTTCCACATCGCCAAATCCATAATTGATGGCTGTTCCGAAAAGCTTCATAGTGGGTGAAAGACTCATATAGGCATTGACCAGCGGTGGAATGTTGTAACCTAACTTGCGAATCTCTTGATTGAGAATCTTATAGTCTTCCTTGAAGCTGTTCTTACAGAACAAGGCAGCCAATTGCTTCTCGTCTGATTCAATTTTCAGAGGTTTCATCGGGATTACAAGGTTCTCCTTGTCGGCGAAATACTTCTTCAGGAAATACAGAATCATGTCGCGCCCTTCACGAATATAGCTGGGATACATCGTCATCTTGCCAAAGAAATAGCGCACGTCGGGCTTGATGACGGTTAGCGCGCCAAGGCCGTCCCACAGGTTGTCGAGTGCAAACAGACTTTTGGCACCCATGCGAGAAGACTGATAGGGTAGGGAAACGAAAGAACGTCCTAACTCAATGGTATAGGGCATGTATTCGCGCAAGAAGAGTTCGGAGAAATGGAACATGTGGCTGGTGGCCAGGATGGGCTGGCCATTGCTGTCAATCTCCCACTTCGTTCCCTCCAAGTAGCGGTAGCCGCCAATGATTTCCCTCGCCTCAGGATTCCAGACGATGAGTTGTTTGTAGCAATTCTTACAGGTATCGAACTCATCGATGTCAGCTTCCTTGCCAGTACCTCCGCCTGCCTCGCGGAAAGCAATTTCGCGCAGTCGTCCAATCTCTTGCATCACGTTGGGTGCATTGTGGGCTGTGATGACGTAGACTTCGTTATGGCTCTTGTTCGTCATGCGCAGTTGGCGTTCTGGTGTTAATTCACTCAGGAGCACATCGACGGGGACGGGTGGGATGATGGGTTGTTCCATTTTTATTTTAGGTTGTTTGTACGCTATCGTTATAGGGCATATACTTTTTCCTGGATATACTGGGCCCACTGGGCTGGTGTGCGGTTCTTGTCAAACGTCTGCCAGGGAATAGGTTTCCCGATGGTGATGTGGAAGTCGCGCCCAATGTTCTTATACATTTCGTCTACCAGGAAAATCATGGCCAGGTTAAAGGGTAGATGAGCGTCGGAGAAGCGGGCCAGCTTATAGAACTTCTCGCTGTTCTGGCCGCTGAAATGGATGGGCACCACATCGCGATGCGTCTCAACGCTCTTCGTGACGAATGTCTTCGACCAAGGTAAATCTCGAATGCTTCCGTTGTCCATCTGGCGTGAACAGAGTCCGGCGGGGAACATCAGAACATGGTTCTTGCTTTCGAAGGTGGCACGAACCAGTCGGGGGAAGTCGCGTCCCTGTTTGCCTGTCTTGTTGATTGGAGTGCAGAGAGGAGCCAGTCCCGGAAGGTTCATGAGCAAGTCGTTGGCCAGATAGCGGAAGTGATCATTGTAGTGGCGACCAATGATGGAACCGAGTGCCACACCGTCAATACCGCCTAAAGGATGGTTTGATACAAATGTATAGAGTCGGCCGTTTTCCTTGTCTGGCAGGTTTTCCATACCGTCGATGGTGAGATGCATGTCCAGATATTTCACCACGGACTCGAGCCAAGGTGTGCCTGTAAGGTCGCGGGCATTCCAAAGGAAACTGTTGATTTGGTCCTGGTGAATGATTCGTTTCAGCCAACTGACAAGTGGGCGTGGCACCAGATGGGCTTTCCAACCCATCTTGCTGCGCAGAATAGTCTCAATGTCAATTGTCTTCTCCGTTACGGTTGTCATGTTTGTCTTTTTTCTATTACAATTTGCAAAATTACGACAAATCTTTCAATTTCAGCACTTTTTTCTTTAAAAAAGTACCATTTCTACCGTTTTTTTATTCATTTTGCGATTTTCTTCTTCATGTTAAGGTGGATGTTTCCTTCGCCTTCTGTCATAGAATCTTTGTTGTAGTCCTCTCTATTTCTTCGGTATTGATTGAGATATGGTCCTTTTGTGCAATTCAGGCCATCCATCTGCAGTCCAGCTGATGGGTCGTTGAATGAGCATTGCTGCTCCATTGCGCGTTGCGCTGTAGCCGTGACAGATGAAGATGTCTTCTTCGTCGAAGGTGTAAGCAGCACAGTGGCCTGCTGCTTCCCATTCTTTCTTGTCGCCCTCTAAAAAGAGTGTACCACCACCGTTGACCATATCCTTACCGGAGCGGTCCAGATACGGGCCTTCAACAGTCTTGCTGCGCCCCACGGCTACGCGGTAATTGCTGTTGGTACCGCGACAGCAGTAATCCCACGACACAAAGAGGTAATAATACCCGCCATGTTTGAAGATGAATGGGGCCTCAATAGCGTTTGTCCCTGCAAAACGTGATGTGGGATTTGACTCGGTAGGCTTGTCGTTTGGACCATAGCGACGGGCGATGGTGCGAGGCTTCACTCCACGAGCTATATGCATGGTGGAGTCGAGACGGGCTAATTGGATGCCGTCCCAGAAAGAGCCCCATACGAGCCAAGGTGTGTCATTGTCGTCGATGACGAAGTTGGGGTCGATGGCGTTCCAGTTGTCTCGTTTCTCACGAGAGGTTACAATACAACCTTCGTCCTTCCATATATTGGCATTGAGCGAACGACAACTGAGCAGGCCGATGGCTGATCCATTTTTGCCGAAAGTTGAGCAACTGTAGGCCATCCACCATCGTCCGTGCCATTGAATGACATCTGGTGCCCAGACATGATTGCCGAAACCTGGCACCGAGTCGTTTGTCCAATCAGGAATGACCGTCATCACAGGTTGTGGTAGTACTGTCCACGTCTTGCGGTCCTTCGATGTCATTTGCTGGATGCCCATACCTGTGGCGTAGATATGATAGGTGTCACCGTCTTTAGCCATAACGGGGTCGTGGACCATGGGAATCTCGGTTGTAAATGCCTCACGAGGGAAACCTCGACGCGGCCCCTGTGCGGATGCCGTCTGAGATATGGCGATAAGTGCGATTGTAAAAATGATCTTGTTCATAATTGGGTAAGTAGTTTAGTCGTTATTCATTTTTATGCAAAGATACGATTTTATTCTTATTTATTGGTATAGATTATGCACAAACATTTGTTATTATGTAATTTTATCCTATTTCTGTTCCTATTATATCAAAAAAAGTAGGAAGAAAACGAATTGTTCTCTTCCTACTCATAAGCTATTGTTTATCTGAAGATATGCTCAAATGCTTATTCGGCTTTTGCCTCCTCGGCTGCAGGAGCCTCGGTTTGAGGAGCTTCAGGAGCTTCAGTAGCAGCGGCCTTGCCACCACGACGCGAACGACGGGTCTTCTTGGCTGCTCCTGCGGTCTTCATCATGGCCTCGTCGAAGTCGACAAGCTCAATAAAGCAAACCTGTGCAGCATCGCCCTGGCGGTAGCCAAGCTTAATGATGCGGGTGTAGCCACCGGGACGGTCACCAACTTTCTGAACCACGGGGCCAAACAATTCCTTGATGGCTTCCTTGTTCTGAAGATAGCTGAACACAACACGACGCGAGTTCGTGGTGTCTTCCTTAGCCTTGGTGATCAGGGGCTCCACATACTTCTTGAGCTCCTTAGCCTTTGCCACGGTCGTAGTGATTCTTTTGTGCATGATCAGCGAGATGGCCATGTTGGCAAGCATAGCGGCGCGATGCGATGCAGTACGACCTAAATGATTGAAATTCTTATTGTGTCTCATTTTTTGTTTTTGCTTTTATTGGGCAAGGAGGGTTACTCCTTGTCCAGTTTGTACTTTGAAATGTCGGTTCCAAACGACAGATTCAGACTCTCGAGCAAATCATCAAGCTCCGTGAGCGATTTCTTACCGAAGTTGCGGAACTTCAGGAGGTCGGTCTTGTTATACTGTACGAGATCGCCAAGGGTCTCGACGTCGGCAGCTTTCAGACAGTTCAGGGCACGAACAGAGAGGTTCATGTCGACGAGCTTGGTCTTTAGCAACTGGCGCATATGCAGCACTTCCTCATCAAACTCCTGATTGTTTTCACTCTCAGTATTCTCCAATGTAATCTTCTCGTCTGAGAAGAGCATGAAGTGGTAGATAAGGATTTTTGCAGCTTCCTTCAGTGCATCCTTCGGGTGGATGGAACCGTCCGTCGTCACTTCGAGTACGAGCTTGTCGTAGTCGGTCTTTTGCTCGACACGATATGGCTCTACTGCGAACTTGACATTACGGATAGGGGTGTAGATAGAATCGATGGGTATTACGTTGACATCGGTGCAGAACTCACGATTCTCGTCAGAGGACACGTAACCGCGGCCTTTGTTGATTGTGAGATCAATTTGCATCGTTGCCTTCGAGTCAAGATGACAAATCACCAAATCGGGATTTAACACTTCAAATCCAGTCAGGTACTTGCCGATATCACCGGCTTTGAACTCGGT
>Ga0326512_10000233_pt1 | contig 47333 bp, 80 predicted proteins | sample 1_2617_0518_D_FD_203652 | JGI IMG/M metagenome (GOLD analysis project Ga0326512, IMG submission 203652) | Bovine rumen microbial communities from UC Davis, California, United States - 1_2617_0518 | ecosystem: Host-associated > Mammals > Digestive system > Stomach > Rumen | place: USA...
GGAACATGGCTTACATTATATTCACAGCCAATTACACAAGCAAGCGATATGGATTTTACATTCATAGATTTCCTTAATCAATATGGTAAGACATATAAATATGCTCTTGTACCATTACTTACACAAACCCAAAGCGGTGTTGAAGTTGAGGTGGAAGGTGGATATACTGTATCTGATGAGGTACAATCTGTATTTGACGGTGTGTTTATTGTAGACCAAACTGGCTCACAAAAGTGTAAGGCGAATGTTGGATATGGTAATGTAGATATGAATCAAACTGTAGGAACAATCACGCCTATTGGAGCGAAATATCCTGTAGTTATTACAAATAGTCAAAATCAATATCATAATGGGTCTATCTCTGGCACTATTGTACCAGATGACTATTATTTTAATGGTAATTTATCGCGAGTCGATATGGTGAATAAACGTAATGAATTAGAGCAATTCCTCACCAACAAACGCGCTAAAATCATCAAGGATTGGAATGGTAATATATGGCTCGTTATGATAATGGATAATGTAAGTTGTACGTTTAATAATAACTATGGTATGGGAATCGTAAACTTTAGCACAAATTGGATAGAAGTTGGCGACCCAACTAATCAACAAGATTTACAAGCGACAGGATTGATTGACGTAGGGGGTGCATAATCATGCCTAATCAAAAGCAATTTGATACAACCCTACAATCCATTCGTAATATAGATTGTAAATTATTTGTGTTGGATTATGACTATACAGTATTAGATGAAATTAGTGGTAAAACGGAATCTGTTTCGTTGAGCGTTGATGCAGAATCAGATATTAGGCGTACTGCCAATATCAACATTGCATTAAAGGATGATAGTAGACAAACTAATTCTAACATTTTTTATTGGCAAGTTGGTAATCCATATTGGTTTGATAAATATATTCAAATCTATGTTGCTATACAAGATGTACAAACTCAAGAATTTGTTTGGGTTAATGAAGGTATATATATGGTTAATTCGCCAAGTATATCTTATGATGCCACTACGAATAGCTTGTCATTTGAAGCAGTCGATTTAATGTCTAAAATGACGGGGTTAAGAAATGGACAACTTGAAGGTATGACATATACTATTCCTGTTGGTAGCACAATTACAGGTGCGTTAAAGACATTATTGGTCGAGCAAGGGTTTGATAAATATATCATCTTCACTCCACCATACGATTATGTGCCACAAGAAATCAAGATAGATATAGGCGGTACAGCGTATGATTTATTGCGTGAACTTAGGGACATTAACGCTAATTGGGAGATGTTCTTTGACGTTGATGGAGTATTTCACTTCCAACAAATCCCAAGTGGTAAGGTAATAGTTGACCCAGATAGCGGAGAAGAGGGTGAGCCAACGCCAGTAGTTGACCAAACAGTGTGGGATAAGTTGAATGTATCTTATGATTTGGATACTAATTTTGAAGATGTAAAAAATTATATCGAGGTATTAGGAAAGGTGCATGAACCGCACGAGTATGGAACAGTCACGATTGATGATAGTGTCTTAAATATGAAACTCACTAATGTTGTAGCAAGTTATCTTAATAACGAATGGATTATTGGCATACCAGTTATTGCTACAGAAGGAGCAATAGAACCAGAAGCTTTAGCCACTCCGATTAATCGAATCATTATTACGGATATTGCCAGTACAAGTGTAGCAGATATTACATTAGACACGCCAATTATAGCGGCGAATGAGTATTATTGTGTTAAGTTGATATTTAATGAAACAACGTGCGAATCGTGCGAATATTTAGGCGCATTACAGCCAAGAGCCATTGCGTTTGAAAATAATCCAGAATCACCGTTTTATGTCGGCACATCGACACAATATGAATCTGCTTATGGTAATGTTGTAGATTTCGCAAGCGAAAATGAAGACTATATCGTAGAATTTCCACCCGCTATTGCTGGTAGCAACATGGTATTGAATTTATCGCCATGGTGTACGACAAGTAATTTTAGCGCGGCAAGTATTGGCGACACTTGGAAATTCAAATTAAACATAGAATCTTTAAGTCAATATATTATTACAATGAGTATCACCATGGGTGGTTTGGTAGATACATATTCGATTCGTAATATGGCGAATGAACGTATTTCTTTAGATTACGCACAAGATTATTTATTAATTGCGACTAAGATATCATCTACTACGTTACAGTTCAATGTTATGTACTATCCAATGCCAGCAAGCGTATTGCCTATGTCTACTACGTCTGTATTAAACTTACCAAAATTTAACAAGCAAGTTAGATTGGTGTGTGCTGGTGATGAATATGATAATATATATACAGATGCTTTAGCAGAACAACGTGCGAGATATGAGATATACCTACGTTCCAGAGTACATGATAGTATAAATATAACATCTGTGCCTATATATTGGTTAGAAGTAAATGATATAATTGAATATAACTTACCTAATAGCGATAGCGAAACGGCTGATTTATGGTTGGTAAAATCTGTTAATACAGATATATCAACAAATGGCACACAAAGCATTTCTGCTATTAGGTATTATCCTTTATATGCAGATATATCAATGACGAGCCAAAGAAGTTAAATAAAAAAATAGGGGTTAATTATACCCCTATTTTTCGCTTTATTCTTTGTCGGTGCTTCCCATGCCACCCTTACGTTTTTCCGTTACTTCTTCTTCGTCGTCGCAAGTATAATATTGTGTAACGACACCTTGCACAATTGCTTCGCCGTTTTTAACTTGCAAATGTCCCGTTGGGTCAGAATGTAGGTTCATTGGATTATAAAGTTTAATCATGATATGACCTTCATTTTTACTTTCCCAATAATCTGCATCAATAATACCTACAGTATTCATAAGTCTGACACCTGTTCTAAATCCAATGCCGCTTCTTGGATAAATTTGAAGCACTTTGTTTTTATCTTCTTCTTTATCACACACCCATCGAATACCAGTTGGTATAACACCAGCGTGTTCCATTGGAATAAGGACATCGCCACTTACATAAAAGTCATATCCAGCAGAATGTTTTGTTGCTCGTTTTGGGAGTTTGATATCATCATACAACTTATTGATTTCTTCAAGGTATTCTTTTGATGGATTTTCAAACTGATATAAGTCCATCATATCTTTCGTCCATTGTTCTCTTGTAACCTTTTCAAAATGCATTATTGACATTCCCCCTTTTGATTATAAAAAGTTATAAAAGTCATTAAAGAAATCTTCTAAAAAATAGTATGGAGATTCATTTTTAACAGGCTCGACGGTGAGTTCAATATATTTATCTGGTTTGCCATGCAATCTCACTCTTTTTTTAACTATATTTGGCTTTCTGAATCCTTTTTCTTTGGGTTTGTTCTCCCAAACGACAGCATTGTCTTTTTCGTTATATTCATTTGCCATGTGGACATACTTTTCTAGCATTTCATGTACCGTCTTGTTGCCATATTTTTTCTTTAATACACACAACGCAAAGCCAAGTTCTTTGTTATATGTATCTCCCTTTTCGCATACAAATACGGTCTTTGTACCATCATTCCAAAATACGATAGTTGCTGGTGGTTTGTACATGATTTTTTTAATTGTCAGCATTATTTTTCTCCTTTTCTATTCCTGTTAATTCACTAAACTTTGGTAATGTTAATATCCAATCACAAAATTTACGCCATTCTGGTAATCTATGGTCATGTCTTTGATACCACATAGTTTTAAGCTGTCCATAATTTGTAACAATATGGGCGGTTAGTTCAATACCGCTCGGTATGTTATATAACAACCTTAAATAGTTATCCTTTGTTGGGTTCTCTATATAGTCCCTTAAACACATATATACAGCGTGTTTACTTACATCTGTAACATATTCATTAAATACATGTTTAGATTCAAGCAAGTGTATTATTTTATGCATTGTGGATTGACTACTTACGATATCTGCGAAATGGTATCTTTCAAACTCAACCCACATTTTATTGCTACATGTTAGGTCGAACGATACGAGTATGCCGTGAAGGTAATTATCATGACCGCTACCACGTTTTGCTCTACCTAACTTGCATACCGTTTTGGTGATTTCACCATCTTTTGATGTGGTGTCACTTGCCATTGGATATTTACTTGCTTTGATAGCGTTTTCTAAATTATACACATTATAATTTGTTATTTCCATTTATCGCCCCTTATTTTTAGATTTAAGCGGTTTTTATATTTGGTTGATTAACTATATTACTTTTACATAAAAACCGCTTAGAAATTGATTTGGTCTGTAAAAAGTATCATTTTTTAGGGTTAGTCACATTTAGACCACCCACACGCTTTGCATATATTGCAACCCCCTTCAAACACGAGTGGCTCACCGCACTCTGGACAAGTTGGTTTTGTTATGCTTGGTAAAGGTCTTGGCTTAAATCTATCTTCTTCTATCAATGGTGGGATAACAAATTTTGATTTTTGCGTTTCCAAGTCTTCTATTTCAGACTTACTATCCTCATACCAACTTTCTATCATCATGTTGTGGTCGCTATCGTCCCAAATTAAATCATCTTCTGATTCTACACCATCAAACAAGCGTTCATTAATTTTATTACATAACTCTTCGACAGCATATCCGATTGCTGATGGACATGATGTGCCAATAGACGTATCGCCTTTTTGTATTTTTCTTGCTCTATATGCTGGGCATGAATGTACCTTTTTAAGTTGATTGATGACTTCACCTACATCAATGCCACCCCGTAAGCATAACGAGATTAGCCTTGATATCGCTTCGAGATTTCTTGCACAACCACCGCCATCGCCCATAGCAATGAAGTTTTCAAGTGGGTCGCCAGTAATATCATCAAAGAAAATTTGCTCTGAGAAATCACCACAACCATTAACGATTTTACGTTTATATCCTACAAGGTCGTCGTCTACGTTTATAATGTCGCCACGACGTAATGTCGCAAAGATATCATCGGCGCTTGTAGTTGTATCATTTGGTGTATCGTCGGTGGTTAATATACCTAATCTCTTACACCCATCTCTGAAAACTGTAATCCCTTTTAATCCTTTTTCCCAAGCGTACATGTATAGGTCTTTTACATCATCAACCGTTGCGCTATTAGGTAAGTTCACCGTTGAACTAATGCTTGCGTCAATATGCCTTTGCCATGTTGCTTGCATATCAATTCTATTGCGATATGGAATCTCTGCGCTTGTTATGAAATAGGACGGGAGTTTATTTTCATCTTCACCATACCCATGCTCTTGTAAATATTCCCACGCAATAGGTGTAAAGATTTTATATTCCTTCTCTTCGCCATGTAATGATTCTGTTCTACGTGTATAGTAGTTGGCGAAGATTGGTTCTACGCCGCCACTTATACCTAACATAGTAGATAATGTACCAGTAGGCGCTATAGTAAGGAGTTGTGAGTTACGCAACGGTGCGCTGATTCCAATATGGTTTTTATAAAAATCAGACTCCCATACTTTGTCGCTAAACATTGGGTATTCACCCTTGTTTTTGGCTATGGTCATTGATGTAGTCAACGCCTCGTTAGCTAAATTCCAACCTATATCATCACATATTACTAACGATTCTTCACTGCCATAAGTCACGCCTAATTTAATAAGCATATCAGCTAATCCCATAATACCTAATCCAATTTGTCGCCAATCACGAACAGAATTACGTTGCACTTCCAATGGGTGTAATGGTAGTCCTTCATCAAGGACATCGTTTAGTCCGTACACAGCGATTACTACAGCCCTACGAAATTCGTCCATATTAAATTGTGGTTGCCCGTCGATTGTTTCAACAAATGCGGCAAGATTTAATGAACCAAGTAAGCACGAACCACCGCTTGGGAGAGGTTCTTCTGCACAATTATGTACTACCATGTCGTTAGCAATAAAGTTATGAAATTCTGGCACTGTGATGTCATATACATCTTCAGTTTTAGTATTCCAATATACATCTTGAACATACCAATTGTTGCCTACTTGTTTTCCTTGATTTTTACTGGCACGTTTACTTTTGACCGCTTTAGGTAAAAATCTTCCATTGCTTTTATCCCTATTATATTCGATTACTCTACCAGTGTTCGTAACCCTTGAATGTTCTGCATGGCTCAACGTTTGTAGGTTTTTATATTTGTTATTAAATGTATCTCCGTCAATATGATGTACATCCATACCTTCAATGTTTTCATAATGACTTAGAACAAATCTGTGCTCTGGAATATATTTAGTTCCACTTAATCCTACTGATACATGGGTTTCGCCTTTCATTTGACGATTTAATCCTTTGATTTTATCGCCCCTCTTTAATGACTTAGCTTCAACCCAGCCGCGATTAGTTGTAAATATTAAGTGGTCTGGTGTACATGTAATATCACCCTTGCCAGTGTGAACCGTAACCGTCTGTGCGTCTTTGCGAGTACACCATACTTTTGTTGTCTTGGCAATAGATAATTCTCCATTGTTGTCCATACAATATACATCTGGCGTTTTGCCAACTAAGTCTTTAATTGGAACATTCCCTTCTGTAGTTTGGATTAATGTGCTTCCAGACAAGCATGGATTTACACCAGCATACTCAAAAGCATCATCTTCGCTAAGCAAATTATATGATTTTACTCTATCCCAAAAGAGAAATGCTGGTTCGCCATAATCCCAATTCATATAACAAAACTTATCAAATAATTCTCTTGCCTTGATAGTTTTCTTGATTTCTTCACCAGTTTCTTCTCGTGTAAATGATAGTGTATATGTTGAATCGTTTTTTACCGCTCTCATAAATTCACTTGTTACACGAATGGATAGATTGGCTTTGGTGATTTTATCAAGGTCAGATTTGATAGTAATAAAGTCTTCAATATCTGGGTGGTCGCATGATATTGATATCATTAATGCTCCCTATGTGGACTATATCTTAACTATATATTTATAGCCTTGGATGCTATTGTGGTTATTAAGTAATATCGCTATTACTCCACTAGTCTCTACACCTTCCTACTCTGTAGGCTCGGCACGGTATTGACCATCTTTATGGCTTTCACCGTTTTCTTCCAATTCTAGACGCAGAGCATTATATTTTAGATATTTTCTATGTAAGATAATGAAATCATTATCTTTATACAAATGGTCACAAAATTTCAACACATCATCTTTACTTGAGAAACTTAGAACGAAGCATTTTGACCCGTCTGATTTGGGCTTTAATTTTGTTGCTATGCCAACCTTGTTAAGTAGGTATTGTTGTACTCCTTCAAGCATTTTGTATTGTGAGGTAAAGGATATCTTTTGCCATATTCTATCTTTATCTTTTCTTCTGCCCCACGTAATACAGCCTTCTGCATCGAAGAAACCTTGTATCATGTATCTTTCTAAGTCTTCTCTGATTCTTGGATAATGTCTATCAACTTTATTATATCCACCAGAGAACTTGGTAATGTCGGTGATTTTTTTTATTACTCGTGCTGATGGAAATTGTTTTTTTCTTTTATCAAACCTTGTATTGACTAAAATATTCCCGCCAATAACAGACTGTATAAAGTCTACTACTTCTTTATCTTTGAGTGCGACACATATATCGGTGTTTGTGTGATTAATGTTAGCGTCGCCTAATATGAATCCTAAGCAATAAGCCTTTTCTTTTGTGTCAATCTTGTTAAATTTATAATTTGGTGTTTTGTGATATTTACTCATATCGTCCAACCCATACTTATGAATCCAATAAGATATTGTATTATGGTGTAGACCCGTTAGTTTTTCTATTTGCCTTGTCGATAAACCATTTTCCAAATATTTTGTTAAAATTTCCTTATTCATTTGTAACTCCTTTACTTTTACACATTTCAAGTGAGTAATATCTAATTATTTACGTCTTCCATTTTGACCTATCAATTCCGTAGTTAATGAATATAAATCCATAAATGATACAGCGCCACTTGTTTCCTTAGCGGCATTATTAATGTGTGCGCCCTTTGGAGAAAGTTTGCTGATATCAATTCCACAGCCACCTCCATAACTAAATGTTCTGGCAAGATTTTTAGCACAATCAAATATAGATTCTAATGAATCTTCTGGCGGTGGGATAACGTAGCAGTTGGAATATGTTACCTTCCTACCATCTTTATATGTACCACGATTAGATAAGATTCTCCCAGCAAACAAGAATTTTTTAGACAAAATAAGTTGTTTGATATCTTCATCGCCACCACTTACTCTGTCAACCCATTCGTCAAACGACTCGTTATTGTATCGGTATTTCTTTTCCCATATATCAATACCGATTTGGTTTTCTTCACCTAACCATTCTTCTAGTCGCTTCCTTGTAATGTCGTCCATATATGCTCCTTTCGTTGAATATTCTATATATATTATATCACGAAAGAGCCTCTATGTCAAGCATAAAAACTCTTTCAGTCTGGTTTTTCTGTTATCATCACCAATATGTTCAATGGCTTCTCTGATAACATCTGGGTCTGCAATTTCAATTAATTTTGTTGTCATTCTGGTTTGTGATGTATATAAAAGTTGTCTGTTCCACGCTCGTTCGTGTGCTGGTATAACTACGTTGATAATATATTTACATTGAGAACCTTGAAATTTGTATGGGTTACTTGCGTAGGCGAGTAAAAGATTGTTTATATCTTCTTTAGTATACATAATTTCTTCGCCTTCTATATCTACCACAAGCACATTATCATTTAGCTCCTTATTATATTCTATTTTTTTCACTATACCAGTTTGACCATTGAATACTGCCAATGGTTCTATTTCGCTAATATCCACATAACCATCCCAAGATAATTTATCATACATTGCATAATCAATCGCATGATAATTATTTTTTATATTCATTACAAGGTCTTTTGGGTGGATTTGCACGAGTGTACTATTATGTTTTGTTTTCATGCAATTATTATTACCAACTGGATTAAGGCGCTCTTGTATGAGATTGTTGATGTTTGTCGCGCCAAATTCACCAATGTTATAAGGCACAAGCAACATGATGTCTTGTGGGTTGATTCCTTGGTCAACAAGCGACATATATGTATCTATGATTTGGTCGATAGTATAATTGAATTTAATAAATTCATAATCCTTTTTATCACCTAAGGTGAATCTGTTACAATTTAGTTGCTCTTCGGTGAGATAAAATTTGCCTTGTCTTGTTAGGGTGGAAATATAACTCGCTCCACCTTCATCGAACCTAAAACATTTGGTTAATGTGCAAATTGGTATCAATCCGCTTTCGCCCATATCTTTGAACACACGCCCAAGACCTATAGATGGTATCTGCGCGGAGTCGCCTACAAACACAAATCTACAACGGGGTGATAAATCACACATTAAAATCATACACATAAGTTCAATACTCAGCATTGAAGATTCATCAATAATAATAACATCCTTATCTGCTAAAGCGTTTCCTAATGTAGCTCTATGAATTGTGCTTGCTGGTCTACCTGTTTGTTCTGATAATCTGCTTGCCGCTTTGCCAGTAGGTGACATCATGATATAATCTAAACCATAGGCTTCAACCATTTGGATAAGTGCCATTAATGTTGATGTTTTACCAGTGCCGCTTGGAGCATCAAGTATCACCACATTTGATTCACAGAATTGTTTGAGTACATTATGTTGCTCTTCGGTGAGTTCGCCATCTTTAATCTGTTTGTATGCACGCCAATCCCAATCAAGTATGTGGTTGTTATGAACCTTGTTCTTAAAGAAGTTTGCTATCTGTAATTCATTATCATACGTTATTTTACGCTGTAATACGTTGAGATTGTCATCATATATTATCATATCAGATTCTACGGCTACATCTTTAAGTTGTGGTATAACATCTGTATCTATAGTATATATGTATTGCACTAATCTATTAGCATCTACATACGTCGAACCTTCGTGCTCAAAATTAGAAATAGCATAGTCAAGCATATGCTCTATGCGTTCTTGCGAGTGCTTCCATTTAATATCATGCTCTAATATCTTAACGTCCACTTGCCTAAAATATTTGTCGCATAGATTGACCAAACAAAAGTAAGGGTGGTTTTCTATATTATCTATTACATCGTCAACACTCTCAAAACAAGACAATAAAATCTCACAATCCTTTTGCGACAGTTCGTAATATTTTAATCTACCGCGCAAAATAATGGTGTTATATCTTACGTCTATTTTGTTAATATATTGTGCTAATCTCTTTTCAGAAACATTATATATATTCGATACATCAATAGTGTTAGATTGATTTGTAAGGATTCTGCGTATGAAATCTGGATATGCTTCATGCACATATGTTGCTTGCTGTTTTGTCATTATTTCCTGTAATAATTCAAACTCCATATCGTCAGAGATATCCATTATTTCATTAAATGATAATGATGGTATATCTTCAAGCAAATACTGCATACCATATCTTGAACTTGGCAATTCGCTTACTTCTAATGTGTATGTCTTATGTAAGATTAAGCGATGGTCAGTGTCTTTGATGGTGATAGTATGATATCTTGGATTGATTATAAGATTATCATATTCACCTATTGGGACGCAAGCCAAAAGCTGAAAATTCTCGTTTTTATGTATTAGTCTTACTACTTCACATTCAATTAACATTAATCTTCGTATAACTCCTGTAATTTATAATCACACCATTTAATAATCCAATTTTCTACATCCTCATCTGGGTGGGCTTCAAGCCAACGTAATCCGCACGATTTGAATTCAAAACACGGTTCTTTTGCATTATATTCTAAATTCCCTACGCTATAACAAAACTCCTTAGATGTCTCTATTTTATTGCCAAATACGTCCCTAGCTTCGATTGGTATGTCGTAAGATTCCCATTTTACCACATCAAAGGTTGGCGGTATATCTGTTGGTGGTTCACCAAGATATGATACATCTCGAATTTGAAAACCTTTATATCGCTCTGTATATTCTCTAACCATGTTTACTCCTAATGTTTACTCGTTATCCGTATAAGCTTTTTGTTTCAAATATTCCATAATATCTTCTTTGCTCATAACGACACACTGATTCATTGTAATAAGTGTATCGTATAAATCTTTAAGTGCGTCTGCACGTCCAGCATTATATGCATTTGTGCCCTCGTAAGGTCTTTTAGCTCTTTCCATTATCTGCCCCACTTCCATTTTAAATCTCGTAACCAATATTTGAAATCTCTATATTCGCTTATGATACGAAACCATGGGGTTCCGTAATAATCTATAATATGCCATTTCTTGTAATATTCTAGGTCAACACCATATCCAAACGCAACTTTATATTTGTGACCACGATATGACATTTTACATACATAGTAGTTATGAAATTTGCGTGGATATACTTTGATATCTGCCATATCCCCACTTACATAAAACCAATCGTGCCAATATTTCCATTTATTGAAATTCTCAAAGCCGAAGAATATAGTCTCTTTGCCTTCGTTATCAGTATCATATTGGCGATATGGATAGTCCTTGCGATATACACGCATAAGATTTTTATAAAACGCCAAGGTTAAATCTTCATCACCAACATACGCAAAATATTCATCTTCAAGCTCAAGGCATCCATCGTCAGTCCACCCAACCATATCTACCATGTTTGTGAACATATCTTTAGATATTAACTTACCATCTTTCCACGCAATAGCGCCATAATCAATCATCGCCATTGTATATATCTCCTTTTATTTGATGTATATATTATATCATACACCTTGAGATTTGTCAAGCCTAAATTTATTTTATTAGTGTCAAGCATCAGAGCTTGACACATCTTCTTGCTCTTCATTGTTTTCTCTTGCCCAATTTGAATAATCAACATAAGCTTCTGCGGTTTCTGGTGGGAAACAAATCTCATATTTCTTAGTGGGGTCTTTGTCGTCTTCCCACACAGTATTAATCCCACCTTCTGAGGTCAATGTAGCGCTCTTACATTTCAACATTGAACTTACTCCTTTATAATCTCATAACAATTAACTATATTCTCAAATTCTCCGCTCTTCATCCATTGCTTTTTACCATTAGCATCTTCGCCAACAAGCTTGACCTTTTCCTTTGACCTAAATGCCACCTTGAGCAAATCATTTTGTATACATGGCAAACGATTATACCATTTAGCTTCACATTTATATTCAAAGGATTGGTTGGAATTTAGATGGAATAAATCTAACCATATTCTACCCCACTTATCTTTATGCACCTTTTGCACGATATATTCATCCATATCGACTTGATAATTTTCAACGTCTACATATCCTAAATGTTCGATTTGTTTCTTTATGAGTAGTTGAATGTTATCGTCTTGTGGTGGTAATATGTTATTAATATCTCTAAGCAATTGTGGTTTATCAATGCCACTAAATTGTTTATCAGTTTCTTTCTCCGCATTAGGTCTAATTATTTCAATCAACCAATCTTCACAATCATCTTTCTTGATTGTCTTACGTTTAGCGAACTTATCATACCAATATCTTATACGTTTTAATGTATTGATGTTGCCATATTCGCTAAAGAATCCAATGTCAATCAAGATGTCCATGGATTTGGAATTAATACGCTTATCGTCTACCTTAACGCTTTCGCATAAGAATAATATATCAATAAAATCCTTTGGCTCTCTTGCATATACTTCATTCATAATATCAGCCGCTATAGTTTGCATGGATTTAATTGAACCCAATCCTTTGTATATTGTCTTGGTTTCCTTATCACATACATATATGTTTTGTGAATGTCCAAATTTGGGTGCTTTAATTGTAAACCCTTTTTCTTTTGCAAACTTAGTGCCTTTGTTAATATCTTCATCGGTACGTGCGTTATTAAGAAATGCTGTGATGAATTCGAGTGGATAATAATATCTCAACATCGCACAAGTATATCCAATCATAGAGTAACCCGTTGAATGATTATATCCAAACATATAATTGCTACTATCTTCTATGATTTGCAAGAACGTTTTGGCTTCTTCTTCTGCTACCTTTCTTGGTTTGTCAGATTTATTACAATATCCTTCTAGTATCTCTGGCAACGCCGCTTGCAATCTATCCATCTGTTTACGACCAATGGCTCTACGCACATTATCCGCATCAGAACCACTAAGACCACATATATCTTGTAGGAACTTAATAACATCTTCTTGGAATACAAGAAAACCGTTATTATCTTTAAGCAATTCGTCAATTTGCTTAGATGGATTGTGATTGGTTTCATGGTTAAACAATCTTTCTCTATATGATTCTCCACTTGGTCTGATTGCCGCATTGACCAACGACATATGGTTAAGCATAGTTGGCTTAAAATTTTGTAGACATTTGAACGCATAGTCTGATTCAAACTGAAACAACCCAACTGGCGAAGTAATCATATCTGCCCACACCTTTTCATCATTCCAATTTATTTCATTGGATTTAGGATATGGAATGTTAGCCAATCTACAAGTATCGCGAATGATTTGTACATTCTGTAACCCAAGAATGTCATATTTTACCAAGTTGATTTCATGTATTTCTTCCATGTTGATGGGTAATACTACTTGACCATCTGCATTAATGAAACCACTATAGTTATCTATCAGATTGATAGGGCTTGCGATGATTCCCGCTGGGTGTTGCGATTGTGAAATGACACACCCTAACATACCATCATAATAATAAAATACATCTGGATATTTTTTTCGCGTAGCCTCTTCGTCTTGTTCAAATTCTTTTTTGATTTCGTCTGCTACTTTTAAGGTGTATGGACAATCCTTGTTTGCCTTTTCTGCTTTATGTCGCAACGCTCTGCAAATATCATCAATCGTGCCCTTAGATTGTAATGTGCCGCTTGCTAAGATATATGCCGTATTTTCTACACCAAATCTGTCAATAATGTATTGATAAACTAATGCTCTTTGGTCTGGTGATACGTCAATATCAATATCGCCAATTTCTTTTCTATGTTCATTACAAAATCTTGAGAACATTGTTCCCCACACAACAGGGTCAACGTCTATGATATCTGATATATAAGCTACTTCGCTACCACCTACAGACCCACGACAATAACCAATAGGAATATTATTTTCCCAACACCAGCTTATCATTTCAGACATGAATAACATAAATCCACCCATGCCAACCTTATGAAATACCGCGAGTTCTTCTTTTATCTTTTCGCCATATTCTTTGGCTTTGGATTTATCTATGATACCCTTGGCTACCTTTTCCTTATACTTTTCTCTAAGGCGTTCAAGCAAGATTTGTTCGTCTTGTTCACCATATAGAATGGGATATTTGAAACTTGTATCTAATTCAAAATCTTCTACACTCTCAACCATTACATTAGTGTTGTTGATAGCCTCAAGATATGTAGATTTTCTACAACCTTGTTTCTCAAACATATCACATAGCTCATCGTATGATTTATATGTTAAGTCGAATGTGTCTTCATCGCCAAAGTCTATATTTTTAGAGTATTGGAGCATGGTTCTGCACTCAGCTTTATATTGATTGATACTATGTGTGTCTGTGCCAGCAATCAATGGGATACGCAAATCTTCATGCATAGTATAGAGAAATTTATTAAATTGTATTTGCTCTTCAAAGTCGTGTGGTTGAATTTCTAAGTAATCGTAATGAAACGCTATGTCAGCAAATTTTGATGTACTATATTGCACATAATTTTTTCGCCATGCATTTAATGGACTTGCTAAACATGCAGAAATTTTAATTACATTATCACTAATGCCAAGAAATTCATCAAACGATAATCTTGGGCGATAATAAAAATGGTCTGGTTGGCTTGCTATATAACAAAGGCGATTGATTTCTTTTACGCCTTCGTAATTCTTTGCTAATAGAATGGTGTGGTAATTATCACGCACCTTTGGTTCAAGTTGTTCGGTAAGATAACACTCCACACCATGAATGTATTTGATGCCTTTTTCATCACAATACATCTTCTTTTCTACCCAATTAAACACATTCCCATGCTCGGTAAATGCTATCGCTTCTTGCCCAAGCTCAACAGCCCTATCTACATAATCTTTATAATTAGTACAACTATCCAATAAGGATTGTTCTGTGTGTAAATGATATACTACATAATTATTTTTCGTCATCTTTCGACCCATATTCAAAGGTTACTTTATCATTAGATAATACTACATTCTCAATCGTTCTTTTATTCATACATTTTGCAATTTTTTCTAATGAATCAGCGATGCGCCTTAGTTGTTTGTTGCGTTCTGATTCTATCATTGTTTGACTTGCCATATTACCACCATAAAAGTTTATGTACTTCTTTCATAACTTTCCATACCGTATCCATATATTCAGTACATTTAAATGCATCGTCTTCCTTGATAGTCATTTTACATTTTTCTATCATCAAGTCAATACATTCACTGAGCGTTAGTGTTGTGTCAAATATATCAATGGTATGATAAGATAAGTCTACAACCATCCCACCAATCTCCTTATACATCATAAGGCGCTCATAAAGAAGTTGTGCAAACGTCGAATCTAAATCCCACGTTTCTATATCACAAAACCCATAGATTTTTTCTTGTTCGCACCAACGCTCATGTCGTTCGTCGGTTTCATCGTGATAACCAAATATCTCTTCTTTCGGGACAATATCTTCTAAATATTTTCTACCCATTGTTTTCCTCCGTTGGCTGTGGGATAAAACTATCATCAATCTCACCAATCTCAATCATTATGCTATACTTATCTCTATTATACTTACATGGTGTAATGTTAAGTGTATACCCATTAGCAAGCAATCCATGAATTACATCGTCACAAATCAAATCGTGAAACGTATCGTCACATACATTAAGTTCAATTATCTTCGTATTCATTAATATCAATCTCCTTTTTATTCCAAATTACTATCCAATCGTTTAATATTTTCAATGTCATTGGTGACGAACCCAATGCCCATGATATTTCAATACTTCTATGTTCATCTGGTGGGTCAAACATGGTCTGCTCATTCCATTTATAATTTGATTTTAGAATATCACGCATTTTATTATATGTAAATTCACTAAACACAAAATTTTTATACCCTTGACATATCTTTGGTTTAATCAACGCCTCGTATATACCACTCACAATATAGAAATCCTCGTCCGTAACGCACTTGAATAATTTGAATTGCCATGCGTGGATTTTAATCACACCACACCCCTTACTTGTATCAATACGTTTAGCGTTGATTTTACCAACAAATCTGCGTAATCTTGGCAAGAGATATATGACATACATATGAATATCATATATGATATTTCGTATCTTGTTCAAATATCTTTCACCTCCGACTTCATTCTCGCCCCACAATTAGGACACAGATTATAGTAATATGGGACTTTTTCATGTTTCTTTCCACATTTTGGGCAAGTAAGGTTACACCAATCATTCCACCCATTGCCACTATGCTCTACTATCCATTCGTATTGTGTGTTATCAATAGTTGCATCTTTTGACAACGCTTCTATCGCCATGTTGATTGCTTCTTTTGATTGGCATTTATTATCACACCAACCAACCTCTGATGGGTGAATACAACAACCACAACCCATCTTAAAATCGCTCTCAATGATTTGTATCGCTTTTCCCTTATTCATGAATCTTTCCTTTCGCCATAATTGCAATACCCATTGTCTGTTGTGTAATCATGGACAATATACTTATCATCTGCATAACCATCGTAATCCTCGATAATTAAACATTCCACCCAATACATTGGGCAATCGTCTGTTTCTCTATGCTTGCAATCTTTACATTGTACTACCTCTTGTAGTGATTGAAATTCCTTTAATAAGTCAAAGTGTTCCGCAAATTGGAGTGCCTCTATTGCCATATCAAGTGCTTCACAAACGGCTTTTAAGTGGCATGACTTTGTTTCTTGTAACAGTTCTATTGCTTCTTCCCTTGTCATGGTTCTCTCCTTTCATGCGTGGTGTATCGTGTAATACCACTTTCCGTTGTATTCAACCTCGTTGTATCCACAACAATAATTGTCCATCTGATTGACGAGCCACCACGCCTCACTAACTGGTTCGACCCAACCTATATCTCCATCGTCAACTTCTTGAAGCAACCTTTTATCGCTCTCAATGCAGATGTCCCAATCATCAAGATTGAACCCAGCCTCCCACAGTGCCATGTCATAGTCATCGCTGGGCAAGCCTGTCCACCGTCTTATATCTTCTCTGTTGTCTGTTATCCTCAAAGTAATCATTTCTCTACCTCGCTTTCCTGTCGCTCATATGCTTCGAGCATTTCTCTCACAAACTCCCTGTCTGACTTTTTCAGGCTCTGTATAAACTCGTCTGTTGCTCTGACATTAAGCATTGTCTGCCGTCTTGCCATCATCAACTGCATCATGTTCTGCATTGCTCGTATTACTTCGCAGATTGCTATAACCCATATTGCGTAAATCATTTCTCTCTCCTTTCTTGCCCTTTCGGGCGAGGGCGAGATAGCGTTAGTTTTTCGTATACATCGGCACTATGATACTATCTCGGAATACCGACACTCCTTTGCCCTCTGTTTCTTTCAGTCACCGAAAAGTGACCTACGCCAGTTTTGCAAGTCGCCCCACCGTCTTATGGCTTGCTGTGGCTTGTCCCATACAACGGGGTTATTAATGCCCTATAGGCTATGTTCCCCTATAACCACGCCCACTCATGCGTCCATGAGCCAATTGATACAAACCATACTATCGTCTTCTTATACGCTTGTCCCGAAGGAAACCCCGCGCGCAGGGCTATGGTTTGTTGGTATATCATAGGCTTCCGCCTGTGGTATCATCACCGTCTTTATACATCATTGTTCCGCAATTTGGGCAGAAGTTGTATGGACGCAACACCACCCCGCCACAATGTGAACATTCATATTCGTACCAATGCGAGCCATCCATTCCATGTGCTATCATGTGACCCCACTCACCCTGTACGGCTTCGGCTGATGGGATTTCTGAAAGAATCTTTATCGCAAAATGCTTGTAATAGTGATACTCGTTGTCTTTTGGTTCTGCACTTGCTATCGCCTCTATCGCATCTGCTCTTGATATAAAGTCACAACTTGGATTCGTTTTCATTTCATCTTTCATTATTCATTCTCCATTATAACATCCTCAAGCTCAATTTCATTATCTTCGCAGAATTTTTTGAATGTTTCTGCATCCATCTCTGTAATAACGTGTCCCTCTGTATCGCAATATAATGTTTCGCCATTCATTCTTGCATCGAGTGCCTTGATGCCCATTTCTGCATAAGCATCACGACGACCATTAGCATAAGCTCTATGCTCATAATTTTCCTTTCGTCTTTCTGGATTTTCAAATTCAGCTACAACTTTCTCCGCTTTGTTAATTACTTTGTCGCATGTAGACTTAATATCTTCTAAGCTTGCACGATAGGATTCTGCAACAGCTCGTGTCATATTAAGTTCATCAAGTGTAGTTTCATAAAGCTTCTTAAACTTATGGTATTCTTCTTCATAAGTTTTAATTTTAAATAATTTAATAATCCACCTTTTAATCATATTATTCTCCTTATTAGTTTTAATGATTCCATCTTGGGTCTGATGTTATCCATACTTCAATTTTCACACATATAGCCACTATCGCTATTGCTAATAAAATCGTTGTCATTTAACTCACCTTCCTTATCTTTTCTTGTTGTACTTATTATACTACAAAATAAGTTAAATGTCAACGATTTTAATTGTATTTATTATGTTTTTTGTATAGTATATCTTTATATTTCATAGCGTTTTTTGTTGAAGTCGAAGCCTTTGTTTCAATCACTATTGCGTTGGTTGCGATAACACACAAATCTTTAACATATCTGTTACTCCCTTACATACTTTGATTTTGCATTTGTCTTGCGTTTTTTCTCTTTTACAAGAGTTTTCCCTTTGTATTCGTTAGTTATTCTTGTTCTGCGCAATCCCATTTCAAAATACTCTTCATTCATATCAATGCCAACAGCTACACGATTTAATTTAACAGCAACAGCAGAGGTTGTGAACGAACCCGAAAATGGGTCTAATACTACATCCCCCTCATTGCTTGAAGCCTTAATAATGCGTTCAAGTAATGCTTCTGGCTTTTGGGTTGGGTGATTTTCATATTCACCCATTTTGAAACGAACACGACTAAATTCCCATACATTTCCCGGCACTTTTTCACTACTATATGGTTGTGGTGGGTCTTTTCTATAATCTATCAGCTTGCGTCTTGCGCCCGTCTTTGCTTCAACCAAAATATCTTCATAGTTAAAGATATATTTTGATTTTGAACTTTTGTTTACCATAAGGATTGGTTCATACAATGAACCATACATTTTCTTTGACTGCACACCAGAGCTATCATATGCCCACACTATTCTGCATAATACATTGTATTTTTCAGAAACATATACATCTAAATATGGCATATGCTGTGTTGCAGTCATAAAGTACATTGTTCCATTATCAGTTAAAACACGCATACATTCATCTATCCACAATTTACACCATTCTATATATTCATAAACAGAATCCCATTTATCTTTATTATTTCCAAAGTCTTTCCCTATGTTATAGGGGGCATCTGCAAATATTAAAGTTACAGAATTGCTTTTTATTGTTTTTAACACTTCTAGGCTATCGCCTAAAATTGCCATAGAATTGCCATTATGCATTTCTTCATAAGGCAATTTACTTTCAAATAAATCTTCAAATTTATAATTATTCATTATATTACCACCCAAATTTTATCGTTCATTTACTTAATCTTTCTATTCCACTATCAAAATATTCTTTATTCAGTTCACACCCAACATATCTGCGCCCATTTTCTTTTGCCACCAGACAATGCGCCAATGAACCAGCACAAGGGTCAAAGATAATATCACCTTCATTTGAATTATCCAGAATTAAATCTTTTATTAATTCATGGTTTTTTTCTGTTGGATGTATTTTACTACGTCCGATTGGAAAATCAAATACGTTATGTTTACAATGCGCATTAAACGTTGCCCCACGTTTCTTAAACCATACAGCATTTTCCGTTGCGCTCAAATATATGTACTGCCCATTCATTGGCGAGGGGTTTGTTTTATGCCATATGATTTGCCTTGTTGCACCTTCTTTTGCGGCAGATTTGGTGCTAAAATAATCATAAATTGTTGAGTATTGTTCATTCCCACAAAAGATAATAATTGTGCCTTTTGTAAGTCTATAAATCTCATCTAAAAAATCGTTGAGATTGAATGTGAGTATATCTGCATAAGATTTATCTAAATTACGTAATCCATGGTCTGTACGATTTACTTCGTCATAAGGGATGTCTGTAATGGTAACATCAAACACCCCCCCCCTGTTTAATATTTGACATAAGCTCCATACAATCTGCATTAAATATCATGCCAGATTTATCATGGTAATCACTTGTCAAATATAGTTGTTTTAATACATTCATTCAATCTTTTCTCCGCTATTTCAAAATATTTTTCATCAAGCTCATATCCAATAAAATTCCTGTTAGTATTAATACACGCCACGCCTGTACTGCCAGACCCCATACAATTATCTAATACTGTTTCGTTTTCATTTGTATATGTTTTTATTAGATATTCCAATAGTTCAACTGGTTTTTGTGTTGGGTGTAGCCCAGCATCTTTTTTAAATTTAATTATATCGATTGGATACCTCTCGCCATTACTTTCAGTAATATGTCCTTGCTCATAAGCACCATAATTTGTAGAATGTCGCCCTTGTTTGCATTTATAAGGTTTAAATCCAATTCTCATTTGTGGATTATATAACGGCAATCTCTTATAAAAGACTAATATGTTTTCGTGTATTTTAAGTGGCATTTTTTTAGCATTTAAAAAACCTGTTCCATTGTCTTTTTGCCAAATCCATTCGTACTTAAATAATTTTAAATTACTATGTACTAATTCCGCAGAAAAAGGCATTTGACTAAATAATACTATCGCTCCATTATCTTTTATAATACGTTCATACCCCCCCCCACAAAGCATCTAATGGTATAATGCTATCCCATTTATTCTTAGTTGTACCATAAGGTAAATCACACAATATCATATCAATACTTTTATCTGGAATGTTTTGCATTAATTCTAAACAATCACCTTGTTTAATATCTATCATTAATCTTCCTTAACTTCTTTTGCACTTCTATCCCAAACATTATCTAAAAACTTTTCCTTGTGTGCCTTATCCTTACTCTTAAAGATAATTCTTCCATTAGTCTTATGGCTTCTCCATCTGTGTTTTGCTTTTGTTGTCATAGTTATTCTCCTTGTTGGTTATTACTTTTTGTACGTCTTTATCATAAAATAGAACGTGGTTATAGTTGTCGCTATATAGTGGTATTGCTACTCCACATCTATCGCATATATATTGTTTCATTTTTATTCCACCTTGTCGTCATCGTCAATCAACCTTTCCCCACACATAGGGCAATATTTATAATCTAATGTAACATGAGTGTCATCATTATAACGCCAACCACATTCTGGGCATATCCAATCTACCCACCCATTATCTGCGAGTTTCCATATCCATTTATTCATTACACAATCTCTCAAAATATTCCTTGCCCTTTTCTGTTAATGTATATACAGGATATTCCCCATCGCAACATTGCTCAAATAAATCTTCGGCATATTTGATTCCTTCAAGGTCAAATGTTTGCTCTGCGTTAAGCATTTGACCATTTTCATATATTTTTAATGTTACTGTCATTTCGATGGTGTTGTTTGGAATAGATATAATAATATCTTTTAGTTCGCCATTATACTCTTTTACTTCTGACATATCTCCCACTCCTTAATTACAATTTGTTTCGTATCTTTATCTCTGAAAGTATTGATTGTTATATTATATCACAGATTTATTCACTTGTCAATAAAAATTTATGATATACATATTTATTTCTCCTTATATTTCCACAAATATCCACCTGCTGTTTTATAAACGCCACGACAACAATTAGTTATAGTTGAATAATTTATATTCATAGTCTTACTTGCGTCAAGAATAGAATCAAAAGATTGTAAATATTCGCCAGATTGTTTATCAAACATATCCACCTTACGTTTTCTGTGCGACTCTGATAAATGTTTACGATGCATTTCGGATAATTTTTTACCACGTTTTGCTTTAGACATTTTTTCTTTCGTTTCTATTGTATGGTGCTTGTCCTTCATTGGATTTGGTTTGTTTTTACTTGATTCTGACATTTTCTGTTTTGATTCCTTTGTATGCTTTTTACCATACATACCATTTTTTTCGCCAGAACAAGCTATGGATAAACGTCGTCTTGTTTCATCTGACACAGTAAAATTTTTTATACCACCAGTTTCATGGTTGTATCCATTATTTGGATTAGTTAAGTCCCAATAATGGATAAAAATTTCTTCAGCAAGTGATGCTTCTTCTACTGTCAAGTTTTCTAATAGGATATCATGTTTAATGTTATTCCATCCATATTTATTAATCGCACGTATAAAATGTTGGTTTGTAATATAACCACGTCCAGAATCCCATCTATATGACGGTGGTTTGCTTGTAATACCTACATACATTTTTCCGTTTGGTGTTGTATGTCTGTATACTACATATGATTTATTATTAACCATTTTGCATACACCATTCTTTAATAATAATTTGTTTTGTTTCTTTGTCACGCCACTTGTTAATTGTGGGCGTACCAATAATTTCTAATGTCATTGGATAAGATTCCCCAACATGTAACGATTTCTTTTTCTCTTTGCTCATAAAGAAAGACAGAAATTCGATATCCCCATATAACCACTTAATAGTTGTTTTATTTGACCCAATCTCTTTTATATCTTGTCCGTTAATGGTAATATTGCTTACATGGATTAGTGGTTCTGGTATACCCGTTCCCCACAAGTCAGCACCTAATGCATCAATATCAAATACATTGGGGTCAATGAATACATTATCCGCACTATACATAACTTGCTTTGGCTCTGGTGTTAGGTCAAGTTGTCTGCAATATGACGACAACTTCTTTGTCTTACCCTTTGCCCAACCTACACCACAAGCTTGCTCATGTCCAGCGCACATAAATAGCAATCCACTTTCGGATAGTTTGGTGCGCATATTGCATGGACTACGCAATGAGCCAGTATAGGATTTAGGATTTTCATGTACCACCATACAAGGGCAATTAAAATGCTCGGATAGTTTGTTAGCTATTAAACCAGTATATGGTGTGTTGGGTGCTAAAAATATCTTGACATCTTCATCACTTAAAGGCTTACTTTTAAGTACATCTTGATATATCTTGTCGGTTTCTTCACGTTGTTTAGCATGGCATTTTTTTATATCGTCTATTAACGATTCGCTATAGTAATTCATAGCAAGTGCGTCAAATAACTCTGTTTTTAAATTTTCATCGTCGCCACGACACACAGCATTGATTTTAGGAATCACATTCCATGCCAATGTGGTGGGGGTGGTTTCCGAGTCTAAAATAAATTCCTTACACATGACACGCAAAAATGGGTTGTTGATATGTTTCAAACCCCATTTGACAATGGTGCGATTCTCTAAGTTACGCATATCCATAACATCACCAATGGTTGCTAATGCTACAAAATCAATTACTTCTTTATGGATATTACCACCGTATAATGCTTCATATGCTGTAATTAATTTATGCGTTACCCCAGCACCGCATAGATTTTTATTTTGTACTGGATTATCAAGTTGTTGGTTGTTGATTACACACACATCTTTATATACCATCCATTGCTTATTAAATTCGTGGTGGTCTGTAATCAGTACAGGTACCCCCCAACATTTTGCAAAATACGACGATTCAAAGATATCATTTGTACCCGCATCTGGAATCCATAACAATGATATTTTGTGTTCATCATAAAGCAAGATATGCAATTGCTCTAAAATATCTTTGCTTAATCCATGTTGTTTACCACTATGGAATAAGATAATAATATCGTGTGTAGATACACCTTGGTGGGTTAAGAATTTGTATGCTATTGTTGTGGCACAATAACCATCGCAATCACTATCACACACCAGTACAATTTTGCCATCATCGCATATTGCGTTGCGCAATACTTCTACTCCGTCTTTGATATTATTATATACGATATAATTTTCTACCCAATTTGTATTTATATATTCTTTTGGGTCGTCTACCCCGCAACGCTTCAAGTATTCTTCAAGCGTTGGCGTTTCATTTTGCTTAAATATTGGTTTTACTTTCATATATTATTTCCTTGATATCCATTCGCCAACCTTGCAATGGATAAAATCTTCATCTGTAAAATAATCATCATTATCAATTTGAATTTCTTTTGGTTCTCTATGCCAGCCTATGATAACACCAACAATCATTACGCCAATAAACCAAAAAATGCCGCCATATCCAAGTAGCAATACAAATATACAAAATAGTCCGACGAAGCATACTATATTAATCAACCACCCCATCCAGTTTATTCCGTCATATTTCATTACGCACCTACCTTCATTCTGCTATGATATAATTTTTCGTAAATCTCTCGTCCTCTATCTGTAGGAGAATCTTTATATCCTAATTCGTCATCCTTATCATATAACACTGTTACCTTACAATATCCATGAAATAAATTAGCGATTTTGTTTACGTTATGTAAATATGATGTGAATGGCGTTTGTGATTCTGTCATCATATCATGCTCAATATAATCTTTGTCTATGCCTATTACGACTTCCGATACGCCAAGCTCCAATATCATATCCCTACGTTCTTTGCCAAGATTCATACCAAACATGCCTACAGCATTATTTTGTGGATACATACTGTCTAATTGTAACACAGCTTTAGGTGATTCAAATAATTGTATTTGCTTGGTGTAGCGTATATATGGTTCGTTCATATTAAGACCATATAATACCTCATGTTGTTTGAATCTATAATCTAAACCACTCACAGTTTTTAATGGGATGTATTTAGGCGTTCGCTTATCATTCAGTGTCAAGTTCCTACAATGTATGCCTACCAACTCACCATTCAAATCATATACAGGAATTGTGATTTGATTCTTCGCTGGATAAAACCCAATGCCAAATTTTTCCATCGTTTCTTTTGATATCCCATCGTTAAGAAATGATGGGTGGGCGTATGGCTTTAGAAATTTGAGTATATCCTTATCATAGCGTTTACCCAAATAATGCGTGTTTTTTGTAGGATTATAGACCGCTAAGCGATTTTTCCATGAGAGTGGATTAGTTGCTTGTTTAAGGGTGGTTCGTACCTTATTTATCCCACAAACATCACAAATGTAATTTAGTATATCACCAAACCTAAATTCTCTACCTTCGAGCTTCCATCTATCGCTAATAAGGTCTATGATGTCTCTGGACTTTTGACATTCAGTAAAGCAAAAGGTTGTTCGAGTATTGAGATAAAAATATAATTTATAACTCGCTGATTCTATATCAAGATTATGACATAGTGTGGGCAACACCCAATACTCTGCGTGTTTTCGTATTTCTTTAGCCCCAAGCGCATGAAAGATTTGTTCGTAATTTTCTATTGTTAATTGATTCAGAACATCTTTAGCGTTCATATTCTTTTGCTTCTTTCTTCCAGTTATTGCGCTCTCTTTTCTTAGCTGTCTTCTTATTGCTTTTCTTCATCTTTGCCCAACCCCTATGATTGTTCGCCCAACAAGCATAACGATGGTCGAATTCAGATTCAGATTCTAAAAATCCTTTATATATATTACTTTTCTTCATGGTTTTGGTATAAATAGGTTGATGATAATAATATATACTAGCATTAAAAATATAGTTCCCCAAAACATTATATCAATTGCCATCATCTTCAATCACCTTCGTTCCAAGCTGTTTTACTTTATTCTTATACTCTGTGTATGAATAAATATCACTCCATCCCGATTTTAACCAATATTCATAAAGTTCCATATTGGTTGCTTTAACAATCTTACCGCCTTTAATTTCCATATCTTTCCCACCATTTATCTATCTCGTGCAACCACCTAACACTTTTCCCCTCTTCCATAGAGTTACGACAATCGTATAAAATATCTACAAATTGTTCATGCGTTATCTTCATATTGCACATTACACCACGCAACGGATATTTATACCATTGTAACTTAAATCCACTAGGTTTATGCCAAAAGTGCCAAGCATTTGCATTTTCTTTATCGTCTTTCCAATCATATGCTTTGACGATAAACGTATCGTTCTTGTATGTTTTATCCCAATTACGTCCTAAGTCTCCCATTATGTATTCCCATAAGATTTGATTAACTCTACGTTCCATATCAAACATTATGTTATATGATGTAGTTGCGTTCCTATCATAGTTATTACAACCTATTGCGTGGGGATAAAACGCATCTGGGCAACGATATTTTGCTTCGCAAGACTCACAACTCATTTTATATCACCGTCCCATTTGTTGTTATAAAATTCAACTCTCGCTGGTCTTTCAACCCAATCGCCGTTAGGTAACTCAATTTCTGTAGTACCTTTACAAACACATTTCATTGGTTGGGCTTTATTTGCGATTTGTTCACATAGTTGTGCGAATTGCATTGCCAATATCTCTAATGATATAGAGGGAAGTGTTTGTTGATTCATCAAAGCGTTGCCAACATATATCTCGATTGTATATTGTGGCAAATCGTTTCCGAAACTAAAAATCATTGTTGTTACCACATTTCCATTTCGTATTTATAAAACTATCTCTTATCATGTACTATTATACCACATAATAAGAGATAAGTCAAGTTAGTTATGATATATTTTTAGTCTTTCTATGTTTGTAATTGGTTGTAGGTCTTTCGTTGTTACATATAAATCTTGGCTACGTCCAGTGCCTAAATCCACATATTGATACACACGAATGTATTTAGGAAATCTACTAGCCCTACCTTTTATATTATGTACAATGAGATTTGGTTTAGGCAAGTCTGTATATGTTGCTATGTATGGTTCGATTTCATTCATTTGCTTTTCTGTCAATGGTGTGATTATCATAGAGCAATCTGCCTTACGCACTTGAGATTTACCACCAGCCAAACACGCTTCTGTAGGATATGGCATTTCAAGTTCACGACCATTAAGCTGTGTGCCTGTTAAAATTGGTATATTATATTTACGAGATAGTTGTTTTAACCTATCTGTTAGGGTCAATAGCACCATATCTTCACGCATAGGTATTCCAGATTCTTCTGCGAGTTCATTAGCTACATACCCTTGATTTTGCACATAGTCAAACACAACGAGCTTCACGTTTTTATTTATGATATAATCCTCAATGATTTCTTCTAAAGTCTTTGCGGTAAATTCTGGGTTGTCTACAACATATATGCCACTGAGTTCAAGTATCTGTCGCGCTTTATCTACACGTTCTTCTTCATCGCCATGATAAATACCATCCATTATCTTGTTTCTTGATACACCAGATATCCATGAGATAAACATAATGTCAAGTTCTTCACGCAAATCCATTTCTGTATTGATGAATAGCACATTACCTATATATGATTTGTTTGTAATATACTTACGCTTTTCAAGGTCGTAATAATATTTTACACCACTCATACACGCATCGCCTATAGATAATGTCGTCTTACCACTACCGCTTGCTCCAGACCTTAATGTAAGCCCCATAATACCACGATATACGTCATTAAGATATGGGGACTGAAATGACAATCCTAACCTTGGTGTTGCTTTAAATGTCTCTTTTGTAAATTCAAAATCATCACCAGCCTTATAATGCTCTACGTTATCTGTAGATATAAAGTTTCGTTTGATAGCTAGGCGTTTGGATTCAAAATATTCATCTATATCTCTTAATGAAATTGAATTCAGTTTCTTACGTTGGGATGCTTCGTCTTTTGTTTCGTCATATATCTCATGTATATCAAATCCTGTTGCCTTATACTCCCTTAACATAGCGAATTTACGCACAACATCATAATGATACGCCACATTCTTATCACTCGCCACACGCTTTATTTCGGGAATAAAAGACATGAAGTCATATTGTTTACATATCTCATATTGCTCTGGGTAACTACGTAAGAACGTATCAACAACAACATTGTCAATTTCTTCTGCCCCGCTTGCAACAAGATTATACATAGTCCTATAAAGAATGTGATGAAATTTTGAATCATCACACCCCTTACAACGAAAATCATTTTCCCCTATTTTGTATTTATTGCTTAACATGAGATTAGGTCGATTAGCAAAACAACCAATAAGCATCATTGCATCGTCTATTGAATATAAGATTTTGCTCACCTACCTTTAGAATATATTAAGCACCATAACCAATAAGCCAATCTTCTGCAAGCATGTCGGCTTGACTAGCCAACCACCCCACTTGCACCCCTCTTGTACCAACAAATACTAAAGCCTTATCCATAATATCATCATGGGTCGCATTTACAAGTTTGCCTTTGGGGTTTGCATAACTAAAACATTTTCCTAACTCCACCCATTGTTCCTTACCATTCCACCCAACACGAGAAATCTTAGCTCCTTTTTTAACAGCTTCAATCGCCTCTCCAAAAGTATGTAGCTTTTTCATACTACTTTCCCCTCTTTCTTTTTAATCTGTCTTCTTCCGCTTTTTTCAATTTGTACTCAAGCTTTGCCATACGACCTTCATGTTGCTGAAATTCTGTCTTTCCTTTTTTCTTCATTCTAAACTCAATCCTTTTCTTCTTATAATATTATGACTACCAATTGCAACTTTGTCTTTGGATTTAGTAGCAGTTTTTAGCTTTTCTTTTAACGCCTTTTGTTCCTCGTACATGCGTTGCAGTGTAATATAATATGTTGGGAAAACTTGCCCTAATCCATAATCATCACACCATAACCGTTCTAAAATTTCTACATAGTACCGAACCGCCAAGAACATTCCTTTATATTTGAAACCTTCGACATTATGGTAATGCTCTGCTTGTTTCTTTATCATAATGTAAGTTGAGGATGTCTGTTTGCTTGGGCTATATAATTTCCACACATAATCCAGCAATGCATCAAGTTGCCCGTCATCTGTTTGTCGCCACCGACGATAACACTCTTGGTCACAGAAATATAACTTCTCTCTTGGCGAAAAAGCGCTTTCCTTATCTATCTTTTCTTTACAATGCCTACATTTTACCTTACTCATTTTGATAATGATTTGATATAAATATCATGTTCCTTTTTCGCTTGTTCGATAACGTCTTGTTCGATTTTAATGCCATCAAGTGTATAACAATATGTGCATTGTATTGGTGGGTATACGTCTTGATATCCAAATGTATCAAAGTGGCATCGAACCACATCGCCATTATGAACATCGCTTAATTTTACATTAGCCGCACCATTGATTTCAATCATACGATGATAGTTGTTGTTGATAATAAATAAACTAAGATTGTTATCGATTTTATTTACCATATCAACAACACCTACAACATCACTTGTGATTGTCATATCATATGGTTGTGTAGCTACGTTATTAAAATATGTTAATCGTATACTATCACTTGATAATAACTCGCCTTCAAAATATATAATAGAGGCGACATCATTACGCTTTGTTTCAACTATCTCGCCATTATTACATAATACCTCAAGCTCACTTGTAACGTCAGAAAGCTTGCGTGCAACAGAGGTAAACATATTAGCTCCACTACTAACACTACCATAAAATTTTATAAAGGCATTATTTATATCAATAACGCCCTTATATTTAATTGTCGCACTATCGCCTTTGTCGATAATATCAACATTTAACTCCGATAATACACCACAACCGCTAACTACGTTGCAACATATTTCTGATGCTGACTCAATCGTATCAATTATACGCATATTCTATGCCTTAGAATGGACAATCATCATCGTCAAGGGCGTTGAAGTCATTGGTGCTCTCCTTCTCCACTTCATTCTTTGCAAATGGATTGTCTGGAACTGCACCGTTGTTTGCAAATGGGTTAGAAGGTCTATCTACTGGTGCTACACTAAGCTTCTTAAATTCTGGTACTTCAAAGTCTCCGTCTTTAATTGCGTCAACACTATGTCTTTCCGCAACATAAGTTCTTACCTTAACCTTTGGCGCACCATTTTTATCTCTGCCCTCATATTCTTCTTCGCCAATGACAAAGCCAACCCTTTTACCAACAAACTTTGTCTCATCGTTATCCCATTTATATCCCTTGTTAGAGTTTTCAAGTGCTGTTACAAAACCCTTAAAGAATGGGAGTGAGTTTTCCTTATAACTTACTACAGTTGTTGGGTAATCAAAGTCACGTTCCTTCTTGCGCTTTTCATACATGCCAACAAATTCCTTCTGCTCGTCGCTAAGCGCTTCCGCAATATCATATCCAACCCTAAGATATTCCTTTTCGGGAACATCTTCCACGCTCTTGATTTCGCAAATAAAACCACCTACTGGATTCTTAAATTTTGTAAATTCCTGTACGTTATCAAGGTCAAGTTTTTTCATGTGTTATTCTCCTTTTGTTTCTGTTTTCTTCGTTGTTGCTTTATTGTCTGTGAGTGGCTTCATGTCGTAATATTCTCTGATAATCCTATCCACTTCTTTAAGGTCGTTGTCAATTGTGTCGTTTTCAAACATACCCATTGGTGATTTTGCTGTAGATACTCTATCATCTCTTGTGATAAATTTATATCCGTCTTCTGTTTGCATTGCTCTAAGGACAATGGTGAACAAGCCTTCGAGATTAAGATTCTGGTCAATCATCTTGCCAATTGTCTTTGCCTTAGTTTTATGCATTTCTGAATCATCTTCTGTATGCATGGTGATATATACAATTACATCGCTCGGAAGTTTTGTATTGATAAAATCCAACATATCAAAGAAGTTCTTTGCCATGTCTGTAAATTTACTATAACCTGTTTCATTCGCTCTCTTGAACATTTCAAATGAAAGCAAATATCCAGCGTCATCGATTACATACGCTCTCTTATTTGGTTTAGCAAGCGCGTTAGCAATATCTGTATATGTTGCATTATCAATCTTTGGAATTTTTGTTTTGCCTTGCTTAAAAGGCAATGGTTTGCTTGTAACGTTAAATACACTAATTTCATTTGGGGCAAAGTTTCTTAATGAGGCAGATTTGCCACTACCACTTTCACCCATGATTAAAACTGCTGTTGCCATTTTTACTCCTTTTCTTTTACTCTAATTTCAAAATATCCATCCATTATATCTTCTTTTACTACAAAAGCATTAGCATCAATCACTACACTTGTATAGGGCGAGAAGTTTTCATCTAAAAAATCTGCAACTTTATTACAAAGTTTTACAAATTCCTTTTGTTTATCTACGCTGGGATACATATTCACCTCTTATCTGTCCATAAAAAATAAATAATAAATATCATTCACGATTCTGTCAAGGTCAGAAAATGTATTGTTGAGATATGTCTTAAATGCATATTCATCTACATCCCCAAAACTTTCTTCATCATGTTTAATTCTTTTATCAACTTTATCTTGTCCATCACCACGCTTTCTCATTCTTTCTCGTCTGGTCTTTTTATCTACATCAATATAGATAACCATTGGAATTTTTTTACCATTATAATGATTCATAAAATACTCTACACCTTTAGGGTCGATAATATATAAATCTGCATTGTCAACTTGCTCTGATGTAGCGCAATATCTATGTCCATTAAAAAGGGTGAAAGCGCACATATTTTCAAGTTTATCAAATTCTTCATCGCTTACAAATATATGTCCATCTTCATTTGCACTTCGACGTGGGCGGGTAGTGTACGATTTTACTTGCTTCAAACCGTAGCTTTTGGTAAGTTCATCACAAATTGTGGACTTACCACTACCCGACTCACCCACGATTAATACTATATATTTATCCTTCAATTAAAATACCTCAATTTCCATAGTTTCTCTTACAACTTCGCGTTCATTTCTAATCTTAGCATATCTTGTTGTTACGCTGATGTCACTATGTCCCATGCAAAGTTGGATTCTCTCAAGTGGTACATTATTATCAAGCATACAAGTTGCCCACAAATGTCTTAGTGAATGGTTGTGTACGTTTTTATCAATACCAGCTTTGTTGGCTAACTTCTTTAGCGTTCTGTTTACGCTATCTGGATTCATTTTGGTATGCTGGTTACTTACGAAAAGATTATCTACCCCACCTTTTCTTACAACCATATACGCTTTAATGTATCTCATGGTTTTATCGTTGATATGAACTACCCTACGCTTACTCCCCTTACCAACGATATGAATATCATTTCCTTCAAAATCATTTAATGTGATGTTGATAAGCTCTGAAATTCTCATGCCAGTCGATGCAAGCATAGCTACAATAGCCTTGTCCCGTGGGTTGGTAGCGCTCGCAATGATGTTACTTACATCTTCTGAAGTTAAGGGAGGTTCTACTTTATTAACAATCCTAGGTGCTTTGAGTTTTTTGGCTGGATTTGTTTCGATTAAATCCATGTCAGAAAGGAATTCAAAATATCTCTTTGCGCTACCAACCCTTCTTGCTATCGTAGCTGTGGAGTTGTTATTCTCCTTCATATGATTAATCCAGCCAAGTAAATCAACTAAGGTGATTTCATTTTCACTTTTGCCTATATAAGACAACATATATCTTAAATCTTTTCCATAACTTTTCTTAGTATTTTCGCTTCTTAATGTTCCCAAGTAAATGTTTAGTGTGTTCATTTTGCTTTCTCTCTTTCATTTTGGTTTTTATTTCTTACTTGTTGAATACATTATAGCACACAATTTAAGAAAAGTCAAGGGGTAAATTAATTTTCTTCCTCAAATTTATCACATTCATCACCCGCTGGGCAACCACGCTTCTTGCCTGTAATCAAAATATAATCACAACAACGTTCCCCAAACAGCACTTCGCCTTTGTATTTACAATTTTCACATCTTTCACTTACTAAACTCAACAGAAAAATCCTCCCCATATTAATAGTCCAAACATAATTGCAACACCAAGTAATGAAACCCAAAAGTTTTGATTATGTTCATACGGCTTTCCATGACTATGTGCAGATAATAAAAGTGTTATTGCATATAGTACGATAATAATAATTTGTGGTACACCCATTTACATCACCTCGTTTCTTATTTCTGCGCCACAATGCGGACAAAGTCAGTTTTCATAATGTGGCTCATTACATTCGGAGCAAACCACTTTTCCGTCAAGAACTATCCACTCGCCCTTTGGTCTTGCTTCGTATTGCGCTTTTACTCCGTTTTCCCAACCTTTGATATATTCTTTTGAATAATATCTTTTGTTGTTTGGATTCATCACCAACTTATTCATTCTGATTCGCCATCCTTGCAATATTCCTCATAGTGAATACACGCTATTCCTCTGTCTTTTTCTACTTCGTACTCTGCTTGGCAATTACAGTATTCTGTACCCCTATCATCGTTATTCGCACACTTTGGACAGTAGGCTTTCAGCCATTCTGTTTGTAACTCTTGCCTTGTCATTCCTCTACCTCGCTTTTCTCATGCGTGATGTACGGTGTAATACCACTTGCCGTTGTACTCAACCTCGTTGTATCCACAGCAATAATTGTCCATCTGATTGACAAGCCACCACGCTTCATCAATTGGTTCTAACAATAATCTTTCTCCTGTCTCTGCATTAACTTCACGAACCAGTCTTGTGTCGCTCTCAATGCAAATATCCCAATCGTCAAGGTCAAATCCTACGTTCCATAACGCTTCGTCATAGTTGTCGCTTGGCAATCCTGTCCACTGCCTTATATCTTCTATGTTGTCTGTGATTCTCAAGGTAATCATTCTTCGCTCCTTTCCTCGCTTCACTCTTCGTCATCGTCATCACCCCCATGTCAGAGGACAATCTCTGTCCTTTTTTCCGCTGATTTCGGCTTCTACAGTTCCTGTGTTTGGCTCTCTTGTGCAAGTGTCATTTACACAGTACAGACAAGCATAGTTGTCGCACCAAATCTCTTCGGTATCTTCCTTCCCTTCTATAAGCGCACATTCGTTACAATGCTTAGGCATATCCATATCTCTAATGTAAATAGCCATAATTATTTTTCGCTCCTTCCGACAACTGTATCATTTTTACAATGACCCACAACACCATTATCATCTTCTGTTTCGTAGTAATTTTTACATTGGGTACAATTGATTAAAACCGAAGGTGCTGTATTTAAAACTTGTATGAATTCATTAATCCATTCTGGTTCTGGACAACCCATACACTCTATTGGATTAATAGTTAATGATTCTATTAATGCATCAGCGTCAATTAATCTTACCAATCTAACCCTCCGTTTTTATTCCATATCGCCTTTTAATCTTTAACGTACTTATCCAAATACTCAATCATTCTGCTCATTCTCTTTTCAAATTGCTCATTGTCTTTTGGATTATAAAATTTTGGTCGTTCTATATCGCCATTTTTTATTGCTTCTATAATATAACATATTTCACTCTTAATGTCAAGCCTTTTGTGTGAAATTGCTATAATATTTTTACATAGATATCTTATGTCATTTAAGTTTCGATTCACAAGGAACTTCACGATATCTATACTCATCTCCCCGTGGTCATATTGCATATTAATCATGCTTCATTACCATCATCATAAGCTAAATCATCAAGGTGGACAAGTGGCATAAACATGTCGTCCATTTCGTCAGACTGCGCTAACCAATAGCTTTTTCTAGACGAATCATAAGGTTCACTTAAAGTTACCCATTCTCCAAGATATCTATCATAAAACTTAGCACCTTCTACCATTTCATTATATGGTACACCATAAGGGTTCTTACTATACATTATTATTCTCCTTTATTAATAATCATATTTCCACAATCCGTTTGATTTTAATCTTTCTTTTTCTATTTCACAATATTCTTTGGCGATTTCAAATCCAATGAATCTTCTATTGTTTTCTAATGCTACTTTATGTGTAGTGCCACTCCCACTGAATATATCCATTACAACATCGCCTTCGTTTGACCATGATATCATATGTTTATATACTAATTCTTCTGGGAAAACGGCGGGGTGCGATGTTTTATTTTGCGCTACTGCCATATCCCAAATATTTGGGGACACCTTTTCTTTATTGATAACCATTTCTTTATATACGCGACTTTTGTCTGTTGTTATTTGCTTAGCTGTAGATTTATACGATAACCCGCTGGTTTTGCATGGAATCATAATAGGATTAAATGTCTTTGGCTTACCCCTTGAGAAAACAAACATATATTCAAAAACTTGATTGTATCTCGGTTGTCGTACTTGTGGCATTGGGTTTGTCTTGTTCCATATCATCACATCATTAACATTAAACCCCGCGTCTTGAAAATGCAAAGCGTGTCGAAAAGATGTAAGGGTCTTACTACCATTCTTCACCCTATCGTTAATTACCCAAACGCAGACCCCCCCTGTTTAGTAACACGATATAATTCTTCAACTACTTTTTTTATATCAAAAGCATATCCTTTGTAATCTCTTAAATCATCATAAGGTGGGCTGGTAATTGTTAGGTCAATACTTTCGTCCTTTAACATTTTTAATCCTTCAACACAATCCATATTATTAGTTCCCCAATGTAGTTTTGTCATTTATTTATTCTCCTTTATCCATTCACAATAATCATTCCACAGCCCTATCTTATGGATGTATTGATTTGCTTTTAACATTTCTTTTTTCATTTTCGTTTTGAAATCTGGCTCGCATTTCTTATCAATAAACGAATCTTGCAGTCTGCTAATTTGCAGACCCGTCAATTCGCCCCTAGCCTTTTTATATTTATCCATATCCTTTTTAGGTATGGTGTATGGGGCTTTAGGTAGATTACGCACACTGAATGGTGATATATTTGCCCCAGCAGTTTTTAACTTCACAATAGGCGCAAGGTTATCAAGGTGCTTTGCATCAAAGGTAAAATATACTTCGACACTTAATATATCACAATCGTTAATATATTTATTCGCCTTGAGTTCTTCTACAATTTTATCCACAGATTTCTTGCCATAGCTTCCAATCACTTTTTCATAATACGATTTCAAAATATTATTTCCAAGTTGGAGTTTAGGCACATAACACGCAAGCTCGCTACCAACGCCATGTCGAATCTCGATTCCGCTTCTGCCACTTAGATAAAAATCTCCAAACGAATCATCAAGTTCACCATCTGCGTCACGAATAAAATCATTAGTTGATTGGTCATAATGCGCCTTAACCCTATATTTATTTTTATAGTGTGATACTAAATAATTATCCATTAATGTACCTCCATTGTCTGCCACCATAAGCATGTTTAATTTTGCCATTTAGTGCTTGCCATATTGTTCCATGATTTCCATTCAACTTTCTAATAGCTTCACCGATTGATGGATATTGTTCAACGTCACCGTTTGGTAATATAGCCATAATGGGCTTGCTAGTGTCTTTTCGATTACGCAATTTTTGCGACACGATTTGGTTTCTTTCGCCATGATTTATGTTGTGACGTTGCGTACACCATTCTAAATTTTGTACGTGATTATTTAACGAATTGCCATCTATATGATTAACTATTGGATAATTGCAAGGGTTTGGTATAAAGGTTTCTGCTACTAATCTATTTATTCTAAATCTTTTGGTTTTCCCTTGTTTACATAAACACACACCATAGTATCTTTTATCTGCGCTTAATCCTAGTGATAAAAGCTTAGGTCGTTTTGTATGATTATAATTTAAGCTACGAACACGACCATAAGTGCTTACTTCGTACATGCCTTCATATCCTTTTATGGGCTTCCATTGTTCAATATAATTATCCAATATCATCGCCTCCTAAATCATAATTGCCACGCATATAGTTTGTTTGCGAACAATATCCTTCACAACCCTTGATAAAATATGGGCAGGTTGAATATAGCCTACCTTTTTTATGTTCTTCGTTGAGTTTACAATTTAGACACTCCCCGTCATAATCATATTCTGCACACTCATATACTTTTGTACGCCACATTTGCTTTTCAATTTCGGGCGTTTTGTGTTTAGGACATTTTGTTGTCATACATTTGCTACATGTCCAGCATAAATTTTTCTTTTTACTCATCGCTTAATCCTTTTATCTCTTGTCCTTTAACTTGAACTCATTATACCACAACCCAAATCGTTTGTCAATATAAAATTTCGATTTCAATTTTAGATTTTTCATAGGGGGTGGTTATCTAAATTTTATTCGGCATCGGGGGTAGATATCCAAATTTCGATTTCAAATTTTAATTTTCAGTCTAAATTCGATTTCAATTTTCGTTTCGTTATCGGGGGTGGATATCCAATATGGTGGAGCAGATTCAGATTTCGATTTAGAAATTCGATTTCAATTTTTAATTTTTTAACGTCGCGCTATCACTAATTTGGTTTACATAATCACATCTATATTTTATAATAATAACATGCATAATGTTGCGTATTATGTACACATAACTATATTAATGTGTAACATATTACATATTATGCGCTTTTATTTTAGTTTACATAATTTATATATTATCATATCATGTTATGCAAATATTGCATATTTTTCCCACGACTTTTATGCAAGATAAACATATTTTTCCATCGACTTTTATGCAAAATAAAAGCACGAAAACACAATTTGTTTATCTTATTAAATTCACGAAATCACATTTTGTTATATCAATATTTTACACCTTATCACGTTTGGTTGCATTTACATTTTGTGCATTTTTTAATATAACGCTTTAAGTTTGTTTTAACATCATCAAAATTCAAAATAAAAAAACAATGCCAAAACATATTGGATTATTGAACAAATCAAAACACGCTTTCTTTTTTTCAAAAGAGAAACAATCAAAATTTCAAAATCAAAATACATTTTTTTATTTTTTCAAATTCAAAATTACAAAAATTTTTTTTGATTTTAATTTCATGATATTGGGGGAATTTTATTTCACGCGCTTTACCCCTATATGTATCTCATTTCATTTTCAAAATTTTTCCATCCTTCTGGGGACTTTTGATTTCGCGCACTTTACCCCTTTTCAAGAACAACTGTTCTTTTCAGAAAAGAACGCACGTTTCTTTACCACACTAAAGTTTCATACTCTACCACACTAAAGTGCATATTTATACATCGCGTGAATATTTATGCATTTTCCACACATTTCCAATTCTGTAAATCATTTCCACATCTACCAAAATTTTCCACACGCTTCCATCACAAACAAATGTTCACGAACAAACATTCTTTTACCATATTTTACCTGTAATTTTATGGTATTGAATTTTTTGCAGGTTGAGTGTTTGCGAGTATGAACATTCCAATACGTTCCCCATTCCACACACCAATTTACACCAATTTGCAAATTGTGAAATATTTAATTTTCAATGTTCTGCATAACCTTAATTTTGATTATGTCTTATTATAGCATACATCTTCACAAATTGCAATACTTTTTTGCAAAATTTTTTCAAAAATATTTTTCCAAAACCTATTGACAAAATCAGAAAAATATGTTACTCTAATAAGGGGAGTCCGAGTCCGATAAAAAAAAGAACATAGACTTTTACGCTTTAATGCGATAAAGTATGTTGATATATGTTTCTATACGTTCAAATATGGATATAGTGCCACAAGCCACAAAATTAAGTTCTGACGCACGTTTATATTCCATAATGGTATATATCCTATTTGTTCTAAAACACGCTTAAATCGAACGTCAGAGCTACCATATATTTCCAATTCATTGATTTTGAGATGTTAGGTTTTGTATACTGTATACACAAGAATACAATGCTTTTATGCTTTAATGCACTAAAGTTTTTGGCAATAAAAAAATCGGATTAATACATCCGATTTTCCATAACAAATATAATTCTATCCGCTAATTCATTCATCTGCTTCTCTGTAATATGCTTCCATTTATAGCACCAGTCAATTCTATTACATATCCAGTCAATATCTTTGGTTTTATATGGAGCAAACACTTCATACTCATTTATTGCCTTATCAATATCCATGTAATAGTTTTTCATATTGTGCCTCCTATTCGCCCAAGATTCTAATATAGATACATTCGCCGTCTACCATTTTAATTCTTAATTCTTCGCCTTGATAATACCAGTCTTGAATTGAATGGTTTTGTCTACCATGCATCCAGTCTGTTCTATTCAACAAATCGCCGTAACGTCTTACATCGTTTAATGTTACATCGTCTTTTGTTCTCATAATGTACCTCCTATAATGCACATTAAATATCTTGTACACATACTATCACATACATCAGATTTTGTCAACACTTTTTTCGTAAAATTTTTCTAAAATTATTTTTCAAAAACTACTTGACAAACGCATGAAAATATGATAACATGAAGAGGGAAAGTGTAAAGTGTAAAAAAAAATAAAAAGACTTTGGCACATTAAAGCACCAAAGTCTTTATTTTAGTATTCAATTCTGACAATATAAGTACAATATGTATTGTGTTTTGTCTTTGTCTTTTTTGTACTTAACACTTTTCCGTTATGGGCTTTCCAGTATTCTTTGATTCTATCTCTAACCATTGCATAAGGAAAACCATTTGTAATTGTATTGTATTCTCTAATGATAACCATTTATATACCTCCCAAACGCTCTAATTTTAGTTTTAAGCAACGTTTATATGCTTATTGATACTTTATACCACATTGATATAAACGTTGCTCAAATCGCCTTTTTTTTACTTTGATTCTACATAACTATATCTTGGATTTGCTGTTAAAATCTGGTAGTTACTATGTTCTGCATCAAATCTCAATTCGCCGCCGCATCCACCGCATCTATAATTATGATAATTTCTTGTAAATTTACTTGACCGTTCTCTAATAAATACGTGACCGCATTTTTCGCAAACAAACACGTAGTTATGTTTCTTTTCTCTTTTTGGTTTTTCAATTCCAAAATTTTCATAACTATTTGTGCGTGTAATATTATACTTCGTCTTTGCATTTACAATATTTGCCAATCTTTTCCATTCGCCTTTGTGCGTCATACCGCCTTCGCATGTATGCAAAATTTCATGGATAAGAACATTCATAATTGCATCGTCATCGGCTTCATCGGCAAAAATCAAATAGTTAAAATTCAATTCATATGTATTATATACATTGTTACGTCTACATTGTCCAAATCTGTTTTTTGCTCTATAGTTTAACTTAACATCTACAATGTTTCCAGTTTCAATTCCCAAACTTTCAACAACTTCAAGTGCTTTATTAAACATTGCCATATAATCCTTCATTTTGTACCTCCTATAATGTACTATCTTTAACTTGATTCTATATTATCACAAGTCAATGTATTTGTCAAGTTCTTTTTTAAGTACAATTCTTTAATGCTTTAGTGTGCTAAAATCCAAATTCTTCAAGCGTAAAACCAAATGCCATCATTTCTCTATCACTTGTAAAATAATCGCCTCTGTATTCAATCAAATCTGCCATGAATTTTTGGTTTGCGTGATGGTTCATCCATAAATCTGCATAATACATCGCTTCGTTTTCACCACATACATTTTTATCCTCGCAATGTACATTATACAAAAATTCATATTCTTTATTAAATTGTTCTATGAATTCTTTAATCACATTTATATCGTATCTATTATCCATATTTATACCTCCATTTGTTTGTTTTAACTTGATTCTATACTACCATACTTTTATATATTTGTCAAGAAAAATTTGCAAAATATTTTTATAAAAATTTTCTTAAAACTACTTGACAAATGTTGAAAAATATGTTAATCTAATAAGGGAAGTCTAAGTCTAATAAAAAAAAGATATAAAAAAAATAGTCTGAAAATTCAGACTATTCTTTACATCCATAAACATCTCTTGCAAAGTGCGGTAAACTTGTCATAAAGTTATTATTCCACATCTTTGTATGTAATTCCTCTTCATACATATCCCATGAATGATTATTGTACCATTCATATCCAAAATCGGAAACACGTTTTACTTCATAAAAATTTGTACCATCATGGTGCGAACATTTGATTTCTAAGTGTCCTTTATTATCTGTGATTTCTATATAGTCACAATCTCTAAAACACTTACAAAATTCTTCAAAAGTGTTAAAGATATATCCACCTCTGTAATTGCCATCCCATCTACCAATGCTACCAGTCAATAACCATGCGTTACCTTTATCAAAGAAACATTCAAGTTCAAACTTAAAATCATTCCAATACATTTCTTCAAGGAAACGCATTTCATCCCAAATCATTGCGTCGGTTATTTCCTCTTCAGATTCAACACGTTCGCAATCAATAAGTTCCTGTTTAATATCTTCTTCACTAATCCATCCATAATAGTTTGAATAAAGTACATGTTTCATAATCTACCTCCTATAATGTAAATCTTTAACTTGCATACATTATACTATATCTACATCGTTTTGTCAAGTGTTTTATCGCCAAATATTTATATCAGTTTTTTCCTCAACCATTTTTTTAACATCATCAATTGTAACGACTTGATTTTTATAATCTTCAAAGAGTGCCTTGCAATCGTCTACTGTAGAACAAATATCGCCACAAATACATGTATCACAATCGTTACAAAAATCTTCAAAGTCATTTTCAAGTTCTAAATTTTCAATTGATTTATTCAAGTTTTCTGCCATTTCATCTTCTGGCAAGTTTCCATTTTCTGTCAATCCAATATTTTCATAAATATATTCACGTTCAAACCATATAAAATCATTTACTTCTGTATCTGTTGGAACATTATCGCAAAATACCATTTCAAGAAAATTCATAAATTCATTTTCTTTATTTGCGTTCTGAATATCTGCAATAGTATCTATTGCTCCACTCCATACCATATCAGCTAATTCATAAAACCCATTGATTTCTTTTCTAATTTCCATATTGTTACCTCCAATAACATAACCTTTAGCATGGTTATACTATATCATATTTATGTTGATTTATCAAGTATTTTTACCATTTTTTATCACGAAAACTTTCGCCATTCTCAACAAATCTTTTGATAAAATGGTCTTTTGGCACAAATACCACATTGTTGATTTCATCATTATTTTTAATATCAAAATACGAAAGTAGTGGTTTAATATCTCCCATTGTTACACAATTATGTTTATCAAAAAACAATCTTGTATCTTTATCCATCATACCATTGTCAATAATATCCTGTATCTGTTTGCTAATGCTATCGCCACTCATATATTTTACAATCTTCATATACTTAATCATTTCATACCTCCATAACTTGACTATACTATATCATACCTTGTTCTTGTTGTCAAGTATTATTTTACATTTTATACACTTTATGTATAATATCATCATCGCCGTATGTTTCTGTTCTAATCAATTTTACTTTATCATCTTGTAAAAATTTCTGTACGCATTTTGGCAATTCACAAAATGGAAAAGCAACGTTTTTATCATCTGTATAATACATTCTACAATCAGATACTTTACCCGATTTCATAGCTACAAAATATTCTGTAATGTTGCCATTTTGTTCTATAGTCGTAACGTGTCTAATATTGTCTTTTGTTAATCTCATTTTCATATTGCGTACCTCCCTTATCTACAATACCACTATACCATATTTCAATCTTGTTGTCAATACCATTTTTTCAATAAAATAAAAATAAAAAACTACCATTTTTTCAATGTTTTTTACCACTATTTTATAAAATAACTAACGGCAAATCGCAAATTAGAGCCTCGCTAAAATCCCACAAATCGCTTAACCACAAGGGTTTATCGCCATTCTTTCACACATTAAAGCAATTTCGCCATATAACTATACCTTTATTTTATGAATATTTATGCAAATTTTATGCACAAATCGCTCAAAGCCTTATGCATCAAGGGTTTCAGCGATTTTACCTGTTGTGCAACAAGCCTAAAACAAGCCTAAAATCTTCGATTTAAGCGATTTTTACAAAATATGGTATGAATACTCATGTATATTATGCATAAGACTTGGCACGATATTTGCATAGTTAAATTTGCTTTAACGCTTTAGAATATGAAAGTAAAGTTTTGATTTCGTTATTTAATACTTGAACACTTTAATTTGCTAAAGTATACTATTATAATCTATTTTTATATTTTAATGTATTAAAGTTATAAAACACTAACACTTTAACGTATTAAAACTTTTGTGCTTTAGCATATTAAAATATTGTGTATTGGATATTGTATACACTTTTTTAATACTTGAACGTTTTAACGCACGAAAGTATTGGATAATAAATACTGTATACACATTTTTAGTACATTATCACTTTAATGCATGAAAGTTTTTGAACATGAAAAAAGTTACCAATATTTTACATGGTAACTTTTTCCAATTTATTTATAGGAGGTTTTAGAAAATTTCTAATTATTTCTTTCTGCAATTTCCTCTAACAAATCTTCAACTTCCATTTCGTAAAACTCACCAATACTTTCGCCAAGTTCCCAATCATATACACTATAACATTCTGACATTATATCAATATCAATACTATATTTTTCATCACAAATAGTTTTGTATTGCATACGTGATTCAAGTTCAAACCATTCATAATCATTATCAAATCTTACTAAAAATCTATCCGTATAATTTGCTCTAACATCACCGTATCTATGAACCATAATTGCCATATATGTATATCCATTAATTTCCATTTCTGCTACATCAATATTATGGTCTATGTTAGCATTCCAATTGTATGTATTCCAACGTCTGTCTGCATTTACTACAATCCAATCAATAGATTTTTCTGTAGTTTCAATCTCATAATCCTTTAATTCATAAAGCAATTCAAGTACATTTCCACAAATTACATCATCTCTGATTTCGCCGTTCGGTTCATATATCCATGCATGACATTCTTTATTTACTTCCTTAATATCCTTAATTACTGCATCCAATCTTGTCATATTCATAACCTCCAATTATGTTATATCTTTATCTTACGATACTACTATAACATATCTTTAATCGTTTGTCAAGTGTTTTTTTTATTTATTTCCTAACTTAATTCTTGTAATTTTATGCTCCAAAATTTTCAGTTCGTCCTTTTGATGGTTATATTCCATTTCAATTCTTTTTCCCTGTTTAAGTTTCTGTGTAATTACTTCTAATGCTTCTTTGTTAATATATTCCATGTTAATCTCCTATTCTTCATTCTTCGCTTAACACATATACTATATCATACATTGGTTATGTTGTCAAGTATTTTTTTAGATTTTCTGAAAATCTTCATCGTACCAATTTCCATATTTATCCAATGTATACTCTGACTGTCTCCAAAATTCTCTTACACAATCTTCCAGTTCTGTCAAATTTAAATATTCAAAATGCTCATATGGACAAATTTTATAAATATAATCTGACATGCAATTAACTTTTGCTTCTCCGTTCAAGTCATCAAAATCTGTTACATTATACATAATCTCTAAGCGGCTTGCCGTATTTATCTTTTGTAATGATAATATCTTCGCCATCATATGATTCCCATACACAACACTTCGCTTCTTCTGCTTTATTAGTCAACACATCAAGTACTTCATCTTCAACACAACAAAGGTCAAATATTGCTATAATTTCTGCCAGTGGTTTTTCGTTTTCAAAACATAAATTTCTATCCCATTCATTTACAATATATACTCTGCTTTCGTAACTCATAATTTACCTCCTTAACAAATACCATCAATATAATGATTTCCAAGTCCACTAATGATAATCAACAACATGAAGATTAACATTGGCAAGATTGCACTTTTTAATTCATCTTTCATTTTTTACTCCCTGTATATATCAATTATCATTTTTCAATTTCAAATGGATTATAGCATATCTGAATTGAATTGTCAATAGTTTTTATACAATCCATTTAACCATCAAGTTATAAAATTCATCATAATCTTCGCTTGTAAAATGTAAATCACAATTTGATTCAATATCTTCCCATAATGCCCTTACCAAAGTATCACACACATAAGTGTCTGCGTCAATACCACACATTAATGCTACTGTGATAAACATACAAGATAATCTTTCAAAGAATGCGCTATCAAAACATTCTTCATCTTTTACAAAATTATCCATAAATTCAACTACATTTTCAGCCTTATAATCGTTTCTCATTTTCAACCTCCGATTTCAATTTTTAATTTCCACCATAAATATTGTATAAAAAATCAAGTATTTTATCAACTTCTATTTGCTCTATGCTTGTTAGATTATCTTCATCTTCTATCATGTTGCATAGCATATTATATAAATTTTCATTGTCTAATTCAAATCTTACACTACCAATTAAATTTGAATTTTCAAAATTTGCTAATCTATATACAACATGTTTATCTGTATATGTTAAAATCGTACATAAGTATTTATTTGTGCATAATACCATAATTAACCTCCAATTGCATAAGGGGTGGTTATCCAATAACCAATCTAAAAGAGGGGTGGTTATCCAATTATTGATTTCAATTTTTGATTTCTGATTTTCAAATTGATTTCAAAATTCTTTTTCCCAAAGGGGTAGTTATCCAAATATCTCCAATCCGTTTTGATTTCAATTTCAAATTTCGATTTCAATTTTCGTTTTCTCGCCTTTCGACAATAGGATAATAACACATCTTGCTCACATTGTCAACATCTTTTTTTTATTTTATTTGATTTTTTTATATTGCATAATACTTATATAATGTATCTTTTTTATTCTTGCCCTTGCCTACATTTTGTATGATTTTCTCATATCCCATTATAACGCTTTATTTGCCGTTTTAAGCGATTTTTTATGTTCAATGATTAATTACCTTATAACCATATAAAAAGCCGTTAAAACTTAAAATAGTGCCTTAAAACACGCATTTTTTAGGTAAGGTTATATGTTAGATTATGTTCATATATTTCATACCATTATATATAAAATAAAATCATACACTTTTAGAATAAAAATATAATAAATTTGTTGTGATAATATTATTAATTTGTTGTGAAAAATAAAACACACACTTTAACAAATTAAATTGAAAAAAAAATAATTTAACACTTTAACAAATTAAATTAATAAAAATCAAATAAAATTTTAATAATTTAACACTTTAATTTATTAAAACAAAATAAAAAAAAATACTTTTACACTTTAATCAATTAAAATTTTTCCAAAATTAAATTTCAAAATTTGAAAAATTTACAAAAAAAATAAAAAAAAATTCAAAAATTTTTTCAAAAAAAATTCCGCGGCGCACATATTTCCGCGGGATATTAAAAACGTGCTTTACCGTTTTTACTTTAACAGACTAAAGTGTAGTACGTTAAAGCGATAAAACACACTATTTTCTGAATTGTTTGAAAAATTCACACAATTATTTTTATGCATTGTATGCATAATCGTACATAAATTGTCAGACAATTCAAACAATTCATTTTTACAGATTGTATGCATAAAAGTACAATCTGATACAGACTTTTGACTTGGTAAAAATTGACATAAAAACTCCCATATTTTACCAAAAAGTTATCCACCGTTCTGATAAAATTGTATTCAATTCACTATACTTATTATACCAAAACCTGTGGATAACTTCAACGCAAAGATTTTTGCATTTCATACATTAATGCTTTAATGCACTAAAGTGTTTTTGGTGGTCTATAGCAATTGTATACTGTATACAATTATTTTATATAGTAACGCATTAACACTTTAATTTAATAAAGCGTGTGTATTGTATACACTTCTTTAATACTTTATAACTTTAATTGATTAAAGTATTAAAGTCTGAGATTTTGTGTACTGTATACAATATTTTAGTGCTTTAATTAAGTAAAGTGTTAATGCGTTAAAATGTATATTTTGGATACTGTATACAATAGTTTAATGGTTTATCGATTTAATACTTTAATTTGCTAAAGTGTTTTATACGTTATAACTTTATTGAATTAAAGTATTAAATTGTTAATATGATAACGCTTTAGTGTGATAAAATATTGTATACAAAATGCACAAAAATACATTGATTTTTTCTGGTCTAAAAAATCTTTTTTTGCATCCGCAAATCGAAAAATAAAGCCTCGTAAAAAACGCAAAAACCGCTTAGTATCAAGGGTTTAAGGCGATTCTTTAACACTTTAGCGCAATTTTGCCATATAGTTACATTATGAAATTATAAAAAATTCTTTGTTTTTACACACAAAAACGCCCGCAAGCCTTGTGCCGCAAGGGTTTCAGCGTTTTTAGTTTTTAATTTTTAGC